>Ga0187864_10000684_pt1 | contig 36095 bp, 40 predicted proteins | sample June2016WEW_11_4_FD_132985 | JGI IMG/M metagenome (GOLD analysis project Ga0187864, IMG submission 132985) | Peatland microbial communities from SPRUCE experiment site at the Marcell Experimental Forest, Minnesota, USA - June2016WEW_11_40 | ecosystem: Environmental > Terrestrial > Soil >...
CCGCGCCAGTTCCGCGCTTTCCACCAGGGGGGACCTTCGCCCCAATTGAACCCGATGTGGCGTCCGGATTCGCCCACCCGGGACGCCAGTTGCAGCTGGCGCTCCAAGTTGTAATTCAAAACCCAATCCTGCCAAAAGACATCGACGGCATCGGCATAGAAGCTCAACCGGGTCCAGGCCGAGAGCGCGTGCGCATTCGGGTCGGGCGGCGTGGGATCGAAAGTAGTCCAACCGCGGTCCGGCAGCCAGGCCTCCACCCAACTGTGGGCATCGGAGGTTCGAATTAATTGCGAGCCGCTGATCGGGTTATAGACGCCGCTTTGGAACCCGGTGATGACGCGCGACGGGATATGCAGCACACGCAGCATCACTGCCATGGCCGAAGCGAAGTACTCGCAATGGCCCTTCCTGCGGTGGAACAAGAAGAACGCCAGAGGATCGTCCGGCTCCACTTTCGGGAGTTCGAGCGTATAGCTGTAATTGGCGCGCAAATATTTCTCAACCATGATCGCCTGGACAGCCGGCGAGGGTTCGGCGCCCACAATATGCTCCGTCAGATCGGTGATGCGCTGGTCCAGCCGCGGCAATTGCAGATAGGCTTCGCGATCGTTCGCCGGCAGCGGGTCCACCAAGGCAGGATCCGAAGGAGCCGCGGGGGAATCCAAATGGCTGTAGACCTGATACGCCACGGTGCGTGAATCGCTGAACTGAGCGCTATAGTTTCCGTAGGGACGCCGGACCACCAGCGAATCGATCCGCAGATATTGCGGCGTGCCAGCGAAGAATAAAGCATCCTGCGCCAAGTCGCTCAGGTAAACGGCATACGAAATGGACCGGCCATTGCGATGAGGCGGCGCATCGTCCAACCGCAACAATCCTCCACGCTCCGGCTGCAGAATCTGCCCGGGCGCCGGACGATTGAACCAGGCGTGTCCGTTAAATTCCGACAGGGCGGCGCCGCGCCACTTCAGAGCCAGCGATCGATCCTCCGGACGATCCATTTTCACGTGCATCACCGGCACGTTCTCCTGCTTGATTTCCCCAATCTCGCCAAGCTCCACGTGGTTGGAAAAACCCGCCAGATGGTAGCGATGCGACACCAGGTGTTGGAACGCAGCGCGCGCGGTGCGTGGAAGGAAGAAGAACAAACCGGCGGTGATTACGAAAATAGCCAGCGAAACTGAAAGGACGACGCCCACCAATCGCGCGGTCACTCCGGTAGCGGAAATCCGAGCGGGCGAATACCCGCGTTTCCGCGATTGGCGAATTTCGCTACTGGCAAACGTCGCCACGCCGAGCACCAGGAAGAGCAGCAGGAACACGAAAAAGTTGAAGCTCGCCGAAACAATGCAGGCCGCCAGCAATTCAAGAAAAGCGATCACCTTGAGAAGCAAATAGTCGCGGTCTGTGTGGCCAGTTAGGATTTTCACCACCGCCACGAAGAACACTAGATGGATCGCAGCCGGAATGAACGATCGGGAAATCAGGTAATAATCGACGGCGTAAAAGGCAATGTAAGCCAACGTCACCAGCGTTACCACGATGGGTGGCAGCTCGAAACGGATCAGGCCCGCGATCATCAAGGTGCGAAGCACTAAAGCGGCCGCGGTGAGGACGATAGTGGGGGCATCCAGATACCCGGAGCCGGCCACGGCCAGGAAGCCGCTGGCGAGCAAACCCAACAGGGACAGCTCAAAGAACCGGTCCACTTGGCTTGCGACGGGGGTCGCAGCCGGCAGTCCAGCGTCCAGCGCGCCGCTAGCGGACCCTTGAGCCATAATCCTATTCTACTTCTGGCCGATTGTTGGGTAGTGGGCTACTTTGAGTGTTCATGGAAATAATTGCTGGAGCCAGAATCCACACGTCCAACCTTGCTTCCCGCGCGAAGGTCCGCTTGTCACCTTAATCAGAACGTAGACAGCCGCGGTTGCTTCGCAATTAGAGGTGGACCGCTCGATGATGCTGCAATACGACTTTACCGGTACAGTAAATCCAGGCATCTTGAGCACGTCTCCAGGGGAGTCAGCAACAAGCTTCCGCACTTCCGGCGAATCGTAGGCTACTCGGACGCTGGTCGAGTTTGAGAGGCCCGTGTTAATTCTATATTCCCAACGTTTCTCACTGAACAGAAGGCAACCCGTCAAGGACAGCGAAACAAAAATTGTCGCGCTGAAAAGCAGGAGTCTCCTCTTGCGCACGATTCAGGCATCATATCAACAGCCGGGATTATGCCGCTCTTTCTAACCCCCGCTCCGAAGCTTCCAGCAATGCTACCAGATCCGCTACTTCCCAGAGCCTCTCCGCCACACCCGCCGCCATTGCGGGCGTGCAGCCAAACGGCTGCTGAGTGATTCTCGGTCTTCCTGCTGAATGAATTCGTCACTCGCGTGTTTTGCCGATTTGTCATATGCACGGAGTCCACCGAAGCCGGAAGCGTACTAAAGTTCAAAGTAGCCCGCTACCGATTGTTATCATGAGACCTTGGAGGGGATATTGACGCCAGTTACACCCGCGCCTGAAGTTCAAGTTCCCGATCCCGCGAAGCGGAAGCTGGCCATTTACATCGTTCTGGCCTGCACGCTGCTGGTCGCGATTGGGCAATATTTGATCAAGCTGGGCGCCAATCGGCTGTCCCACGCCGGTCTCTTAGCGACGGCTATTGGGATTATCACCATACCGCAATTGTTTGCCGGTTATTGCTTGTACGCCCTGTTTACGGTGATGTTCGTTTATGCCCTCCGTCACGGTGAGCTCTCCATTCTGTATCCGCTAATTGCCCTGGGCTACGTCTGGACCACCATCACCGCTGTGGTGGCGCTCCACGAAAGCATGAATGCGTACAAGATTGTCGGATTGCTGGTGATCATTTGCGGTGTCGCGGTGTTGGGTTGGGGAGGCGGCGAGAAATGACCACTCCAGTCTCGTCGATCGTTCTGGTTCTAGTGGGATCGGTGATCGGGTCGGTGGGAGCGATATTTTTGAAGTCGGGCGCTCACGCGGTGAATCGCCAGTGGAGCAGCATCGTCTTCAACTGGCGGCTGATGGTGGGTGTAGCAACCTATTTGCTGTCTTCGGTGCTGTATGTCAAAGGCATGGCGAACGGCGAACTTTCGGTGCTCTTTCCGCTGGTGTCGCTCGGATATGTCTGCACGCTGGTTTGGTCCAAGATGTTTTTCAACGAAGTGATCACCAAGGTGAAGCTGGCCGGGGTGGGGCTGATCCTGGTGGGGATTACTTTTCTGAGTCTCGGCAGCCATTAGTTCTTCGATCCGCGTTGATCGGGGTTCATCGGCGGCTGGGTAGATTTTATTTTCGCCGCAGATAAACGCAGATGAACACGGATAATGCCTGATTTGCCTGAATGAGCAAGGTGAGTTTGCCGGCCCCGTTTGGCTAGGCGTGGCCGGCGACAAAACTTTCCGCGTTCACCAGATAGCGATGCATGCCCTCGGCGGCTTTGCGGCCTTCCGCGATGGCCCACACAACCAGTGACTGTCCGCGCCGCAGATCGCCCGCGGCGAAGATGCCTGGAACACTGGTCGCGTAATTGGCGTCGGTAGCGACATTGCCGCGCGCATCCAGTGAAACTCCGAGCTGTTCAATCAATCCCCGCTTCACTGGACCGGTGAATCCCATGGCAAGCAGCACCAGATCGGCATCCAAGGTAAATTCGGAACCGGGGATCGGCTCGAACTTCGGCGCGGGACCGACGCGAATCCCATGCAGCTTGTTCACGCGTCCGTTCTCATCGCCGGTGAACGACGCGGTGGCCATGCTCCATTCACGGATGCCGCCTTCTTCATGCGAGCTTTCCACACGCAATTGCAGTGGCCATAGCGGCCAGGGTGTCTGGGCGGCGCGCTCGTTGGGCGGCATCGGCATGATTTCGAACTGATGCACCGAAGCGGCCTTTTGGCGATGCGATGTGCCCAGACAATCGGCGCCCGTATCGCCGCCGCCAATGATCACCACGTGTTTTCCAGTGGCCAGTATCTGATCGGGCACTTCATCCCCGGCGCAAATTTTATTTTGTTGCGGCAAAAACTCCATGGCGAAGTGAATGCCCTTCAGTTCCCTGCCCGGCACAGGCAAATCGCGCGGCTGCTCTGCGCCGCCGGCCAGCAAAATGGCATCGAACTCCTTCTGCAGTTGATCGCCACTGATGCTTTGCCCGACGTTGACGCCAGTGCGAAACTGGACGCCCTCCGCGATCATCTGGTCCAGGCGCCGGTCCAACACCCACTTCTCCATCTTGAATTCAGGAATGCCGTAGCGGAGCAATCCGCCGATGCGGTCGGCTTTTTCAAAGACCGTCACGGTGTGACCGGCACGATTGAGTTGCTGAGCGGCGGCCAATCCGGCTGGTCCCGAACCCACCACGGCCACCGTTTTGCCGGTGCGCCGCAACGGCGGCTCAGGCCGGATCCAGCCTTCCTTAAAGGCGTGTTCGACGATCGTTTTCTCGATCACCTTGATAGCCACCGGCGGCTCACTGATGCCCAGCACGCATGCGGCTTCGCACGGCGCGGGGCAGATGCGTCCGGTGAACTCGGGAAAATTATTGGTGGAATGCAGGACGCGAATGGCCGCGCGCCAGCGGTCGCGATAGACCAGATCGTTCCAATCCGGAATGATGTTGTTCAGCGGGCAGCCGGTGTGGCAGAAGGGCACGCCGCAATCCATGCAGCGCGCACCCTGGGTGCGAACCTTGTCCTCTGGAAAATCCTGATAGACTTCAAACCAATCGTTGATGCGCTCGGCGGGCGGCCGGCGGCCGGGAGTTTCGCGCGTGTATTCAAAGAAGCCGGTGATTTTACCCATGCGCGGCCTCCTGCCTCAATGTCGCGGCCTGCGCTACCTGCGGATGACTTACTTCCGCCTTGCCCGCTTGATATCTCGGAATCCCGAGAACTCGCTTGTACTCGTGCGGGAACACCTTGACGAACTTCGGCAGCATCTCACCCCAGTTTTCGAGAATCCACTTGCCGCGCGGACTACCGGTAGCTTCGACGTGCCTGACCACCAGGTTCTGCAACGCCTGCATGTCGGAGGAATCCACCACCGGCTCTAAATCCACGCTGGCTTGATTGCAAAGAACGCTGGAAAATTCGCCGGTTTCATCCAATACGAACGCGATTCCGCCGTTCATACCCGCGGCGAAGTTGCGGCCGGCGCGACCGAGGACGACCACTAATCCCTTGGTCATGTACTCGCATCCGTGATCGCCGATCGATTCCACCACCGCCGTCGCACCCGAGTTCCGGACGGCAAAGCGCTCGCCCGCCATCCCGTTGAAAAAGGCCTCGCCGGTTGTGGCGCCATATAACACCACGTTACCCACCAGCATGTTTTCTTCCGGCAGGAAGGTGGAGGTTCGAGGCGGATAGACGATCAGCCGTCCCCCCGACAGTCCTTTACCGACGTAGTCATTCGCGTCGCCTTCGAGCGTGAGCGTGACGCCTTTCGCCAGGAACGCTCCGAAGCTCTGACCGGCCGATCCGGAGAACTGGAAGCGGATGGTGTCGTCGGGTAGCCCAGCGGAACCATAGCGCCGCGCGATCTCGCCGCTCAACATGGCTCCCACGGTACGATGCACATTGCGGATCGGCACACTAAACTCCACCGGAGTGCGATGGTCGAGAGCAGGTTTGGCGTGCTCGATGAGCTGATAGTCGAGCGCTTCATCGAGGCCGTGATCTTGAGCAATCAGACAGCGCCGGCCCACACGGCGGGGAACTTGAGGATTGTACAGAATCGTCGAAAAATCGAGACCCCGCGCCTTCCAATGGTCCACGGCCTTCCGCATTTCAATACGATCGACGCGCCCAACCATCTCGTCCATCGTGCGGAAGCCCAGTTTCGCCATCCACTCGCGCACTTCCTCAGCGATAAAGAAGAAAAAGTTGATTACGTTCTCTGGCGTCCCATGGAACTTGGCCCGCAGTGCGGGATCCTGCGTCGCGATCCCCACGGGACAGGTGTTCAGATGGCACTTGCGCATCATGATGCAGCCCATCGACACCAGAGGCATGGTGGAAAATCCGAACTCTTCAGCACCCAGCAGCGCGGCAATGGCGACGTCGCGGCCGGTTTGCAGTTTTCCGTCGGCCTGCACCCGCACGCGGCTGCGCAGATCGTTCAACACCAGCACCTGCTGCGTTTCCGATAAGCCGAGCTCCCAGGGAATGCCGGCATGCTTGAGCGACGTGAGCGGCGAAGCGCCGGTGCCGCCGTCGTATCCGCTGATCAGCACCACGTCCGCATGGGCTTTAGCCACGCCCGCGGCAACCGTACCTACTCCGACCTCAGCCACCAACTTCACCGAAATCCGGGCCAGCGGATTGACGTTCTTCAGGTCGTAGATGAGCTGCGCCAAATCTTCGATGGAATAAATGTCATGGTGCGGCGGCGGTGAAATCAAGCCCACACCGGGAATGGAGTGCCGCACGCGAGCGATCACTTCATCCACTTTGTGCCCGGGCAACTGACCGCCCTCGCCGGGCTTCGCACCTTGTGCGATCTTGATCTGCAACTCGTCGGCGTTCACCAGGTAATGCGCGGTAACGCCGAAGCGCGCCGAAGCCACCTGCTTGATCGCACTGCGCCGCCAATCTCCATTGGCATCGCGCTGGAACCGCTCCTCGTCTTCCCCGCCCTCGCCTGTGTTGGACTTCCCGCCGATCCGGTTCATCGCAATCGCCAGCGTCTCGTGCGCCTCCTTGCTAATGGAGCCGAACGACATGGCGCCGGTGGCAAAGCGTTTCACGATCTCGCTGGCCGGCTCCACCTCTTCGATCGGAACCGGTTTCTCGGCCAGCTTGAACTCCATCAACCCGCGCAGAGTGCACAACTCTTTGCTTTGGTCATTCACCAGCGATGAGTACTCTTGGAAGGTTGAGAAGCTCTCTTGCCGGACGGCGTGTTGCAGCTTGCTCACCGTCAGCGGATTCACCAGGTGATACTCGCCACGCACGCGATATTGATAACTTCCACCGACGTCCAGCTCCGTGTCGGCCTCCGACATGGCTTCCAGTGCGTAGTCGTGCTTCATCTTGGCTTCGCGCGCCAGCACATCCAGGCCAACACCTTCGATGCGTGACGCGGTACCGGTGAAATATCGATCGATCAGAGATTTGTTCAGCCCGATGGCTTCGAACACCTGAGCGCCGCGATAGCTCTGCAGCGTGGAAATGCCCATCTTCGAGCAAACCTTCAGCAGCCCCTTGTTGATGGCCTTTTTGTAATTCTTCAGCGCCGTTTCAAACGTAACTCCTGGCGCCAGATGCCCGCGAACGGCCTGATCTTCCAGCGTTTCGATCGCCAGATATGGATTCACCGCGCTCGCGCCATAACCGATCAGCAGGCAGAAGTGCATCACTTCACGCGGTTCGCCGGATTCGATAATCAGCGCTACTTGCGTGCGCGTGCCTTCGCGGACCAGAAAGTTGTGTACCGCCGAAAGCGCCAGCAAACTCGGGATGGGCGCGTACTCTTCATCCATGCCGCGGTCGGTGAGGATCAGCAGGCTGTAGCCCGAGCGCACCGCGAGCGACGCTCGGCGGCACAAGCCATCCAACGCGCGCTCCAATTCCTTTTCGCCACCCGCCACTCGAAACAGCATCGGCAAGGTGTTAGCCAGCAAATCGCCAGCCGAAACCCGGCGCAACTTCTCCAAGTCGCGATTGGTCAGCAGCGGATGCGGCAACTTCAGCGTGTGGCAGTGTTGCGGAGTCTCGTCGAGGATATTGCGCTCGGTCCCGATATAGCTGGTGAGCGACATCACCAGTTCTTCGCGAATGGGATCGATGGCCGGATTGGTCACCTGCGCAAACAACTGCTTGAAGTAGTGGAACAAAGGCTGCGGCTTGTCAGAGAGGCAAGCGAGCGGGGTGTCGGTTCCCATGGAACCAATGGGCTCTTCCCCCTTCTCCGCCATCGGCAGCATCAGCACGCGTAAATCTTCGTCGGTGTAGCCGAAGGCCCGCTGCCGCATGATGATACTGTCCAGATCCGATTCATAGACGCGCGGCGGCTCAGGCAGACTGTCGAGCGTGATCTGGTTGTCTTTCAGCCACTCGCCGTAGGGCTGGCGGCTCCAGAGACGCTCCTTGATTTCTTCGTCGGGAATAATGCGGCCCTCGGCGGTATCCACCAGCAGCATGCGGCCCGGCTGCAGCCGGCCTTTGAACTTCACTTCTTCCGGCTTTACGGGAAGCACGCCCGCTTCCGAGCCCAGGATTACCAGGCCATCATGCGTCACCAGATAGCGCGCGGGACGCAGCCCGTTCCGATCGAGCGTCGCACCAATGGACCGGCCATCGGTAAACGCAATCGCCGCAGGGCCGTCCCAAGGCTCCATCAGCGAAGCGTGATACTCGTAGAACGCCTTCTTTTCCGGTCGCATGGTGGTGTCGGCGTCCCAGGCTTCGGGAATCAGCATCGCCATGACGTGCGGCAGGCTGCGGCCAGCCAGCGTAAGCAACTCGACGGCGTTATCGAGCGAGCCCGAATCGCTACCGCCCGGTACGATTACTGGAAGAATTTTTTTCAGATCGTCGCCAAACAGGCTGGACGAGAGCACCTTCTCGCGAGCGTGCATCCAGTTGATGTTGCCGCGAATGGTATTGATTTCGCCGTTGTGGCACAGATAGCGATACGGATGCGCCAGCTGCCACGAGGGAAACGTGTTCGTGGAGAACCGCTGATGCACCAGGCACAGCGCGCTCATGGCGTCCGGATCGCTCAGCTCCTTATAAAACTCGGAGATCTGATTGGCGAGCAACAGGCCTTTGTAGATAATGGTGCGCGATGACAGCGACGGAATGTAGAAGAAGTGCTTGTCCGGCAGATCGGAGGCCGCGATTTCGGACTCGGCGCGTTTGCGGACGATGTACAACTTCCGTTCGAGCTCGTCGGATGACATCCCCGAGGCCCCGCCGATGAAAATCTGCTCGATGTAGGGCTGCGAAGCGCGCGCAATGCGGCCGATCGCGTCCGCTTTCACAGGCGTGTCGCGCCAACCGAGCACAGAAAGACCCTCTTCGCGAGCGATTCGCTCCAGAATTCCCTCCGCGAGCAAGCGATGCGACGGCTCAACCGGCAGGAACACCATGCCCACGCCGTATTGGCCTGAAGGCGGCAACGTGAAGCCTAATTCGGCGCATTCCCGCGCCAGAAACTTGTGTGGGATCTGAATCAGGATTCCAGCGCCATCGCCCGTCTCAGGATCGCATCCGCATGCGCCGCGATGAGCGAGGTTGATAAGGATTTGCAGTCCCTTGACGATGATGTCATGCGACTGCACGCCTTGGATGTTGACTACGAAACCGATGCCACAAGCATCATGTTCGTTTCTTGGATCGTAGAGACCCTGCTCAACCGGGAGTCCGACCATGACTGAGTATATCAGCACAGTCACGGCAGAGCAATATTAGTTAGTCAGAAATGTTACTTGACACAGAATTAGAGTTTCTAATAGTATGGTTGGCGAGATGGATTTTGATCGGCTCAAGCTTTTCAGGGATGTGGCACACAGCCGGAGCGTAAGCAAAGGCGCTGGGATGAACGGCATCAGCCAGTCCGCTGTAAGCCAGTACCTGCAGGAACTGGAGGAGCAGATGGGGATGACTCTGTTGGACCGGAGCAGCCGTCCGCTGGCCGTTACGGAAGCGGGCAAGCTCTATCTGGAGATGTGTCGCGATGTCTTGAGCCGGCGCGACGAATTTCAAGTAGCGCTCGATCTGCTGAAAGGTGAAGTGGAAGGCACCGTTCGAGTGGCTTCCATTTACTCGGTGGGTCTGTCGGAGCTGTCGCGCCTGGAAAAAGAGTTCATTCGACTCTATCCTCAGGCCCGCATCGAAGTGGAATACCTGCGTCCGGAAAAGGTGTACGAAGCGGTAGCTACCGACCGAGCCGATCTGGGCCTGATGAGTTATCCGGAGCCCACCAAAGAGGTCACGGTGCTTCCTTGGCGGCGGGAAGAGATGGCGGTGGCGGCTTCTCCCTACCACCCATTAGCGAAGAATGAGGAGGTCAAGCCCGAGGATTTAGAGGGCCTGGACTTCATCGGCTTTGATGAGGACCTGCCGATTCGCAAGGACATCGATCGTTTCTTACGCGAGCATCATGTGCATGTGAACACGACGCTGCACTTCGACAATATTCAAATGATCAAGGAAGCGGTGGCGCACGGCTCCGGCGTAAGCATCATGCCCGCGCGTGTGATGGAAGAAGAGGTGAGCCAAGGACGCTTGGTGCCCATTCGGATTGCGGGCTTCGAATTGTATCGACCGGTGGGCATCGTGCATCGAAGGAAGAAGCGCTTTCATCGCGCGGGCCAGGCGCTGTTGGAACTATTGCAGGCTCCCGCGGGTTTCACGCCGTCGCTCTACGGAGCCTAAAGTGATATACCGCCGCGCCGGCCGCCACGGTAAGCACGGCGACGGCTGAAATTCCCGGGCGAAGCATAACGCCCAAAATCGTCATCCACACGCCCACCGCCACGAAAAACAGTGGCACCAGCGGATAGGCGAAACTCACCACGCCCAGCTTCTGCCACCCTGGCCGCCTGCGAAAGATAAACAGCGAACCTACCGAAAGGACGGCAAAAAAGTTGAGCAGCAGTCCGATATAGAGCAGCAGGTTGAGAAACGGGCTCACGGTCATCAGGATCGCGCAAACTCCCTGGCACAGGATCGCGATGACGGGTGTGTGCCAGCGCGGGTCCACTTTCGCGGCCATGCTGAAAAACGCGCCGTTCTTGGCCATCGCGTAGTAAACACGCGGACCAATGGTGACCTCGGCGTTTACCGTCGCCAGGAGGGAAAGCGCCATAGCCGCGCTGAAGATGCCGGCCACCGCAGGTCCAAAAAGATGCCGCGCCGCGAGCGCGCCCACCGCAACCACTCCTTTCATCGATTCGAGCGGCACCGCATAGATGAACAACACGTTAAGGCCAATGAAGAGCGCCGCAACCAGCGCAGTCCCATACGCGAGCGACAGCGGAAGCGTGCGAGCCGGATGCTTCAACTCCTCGGCGACATAGGTTGCCGCATTCCATCCGCTGTAGGAAACATAGATGTAGAACAGGCTTACGAAAAATTGTGCGAACAGCGGCGTAACCGACGTGCGCACGGCCGGATGGGTGAAGTTCTGCCAGTCTCCTTGTCCGAACGCAAAGCCCATGACCAGGAAGGTCAGAATAATCAAGATCTTCAGCGACGTCAGAACGTTTTGGACTCGCGCGGTTCGGCGAATCCCCAGGCAGTTGATGAGAGTGAACAGGGCGATGATAGCGCTGGCCAGGATCTGCGCGGCACCCAACTTCAGCTCCCAGGACCCCGATCCGACGACATGGCGCGCGCTGTCCAATCTTAAGGTGGCGGAAAAATGCCCCAGATAATCGGAAAATGCCAGCGCCGCGGCGGCGATGGGCGCGGAGAATCCGGCGAAGAACGAGATCCAACCGGTCATGAAGCCCCATGTTGGTCCGAAGGCTTCCGTCAGGTAAACGTACTCGCCGCCGGAGCTGGGGAAGTTGACGCCCAATTCCGAATAGCAGAACGCGCCGACCAGCGCGCACACCGCGCCAACACCCCAGATCAGCAGGACCAACTGAGCCGAGCCCAGTTGGCCAGCGAGAAAACCAGAGGTAGTGAGGATGCCCGTGCCGATCATGTTCGAGATCACCAGGGCCGTCGCACTGCCGATCCCCAGTTGGCGAAGAAGGTTGGTGGCTTTGGGGCTCATTTGGTGAAGGACTCGAGAAATAGCGCGCGGAATGCCGCTGCGTCGGCGTCTACGGCTACCTGTGCATTGGGTTCCCCGGTGGTCGCCATCGTTCGTCCTTCTTCAGGCACGTTTTGCCGGATGTCGATGTGCATTGCGGCGGTCTGCACCATGCCAGGTTGCAACAGCGCGGCGGCGGCCAGCGGGTCCCAGGCGTAGAAGATTCCAGCGTCGATCATCTCGCGATCCGCTTTCAGCACCCCAGCTACAACGCGTCCGAGCGGCGATTGTGCCTTGGATTCAAATTGGCGCAGGAACTGGGGGCCAATATGAACTTTGTTGGTGGCATCCAGCGCGATCAACAGAATTGGTACGCCCGATCGAAAAACAATACTTGCCGCCAGCGGATCGATAAACATGTTCCATTCGGCTGTCTGGTTATTGGTATGGAACACGCCACCGTCCTGAAGGTTGCCGGGCACTTGGACAGCTCCACCCATGATGACGATTTCGCGAATCTTGGGTGCCACGGAACGATCGCGTTGCAAAGCCTCCGCGATATTGGTGAGCGGCCCCAGCGCGAGAATCTGCACCGGGATTTGAGCATTTCTCAACCGCTCCACCAGGTAGTCGGCAGCATGCTTGGTTTCGGGCGGCCGCGACGCGTGAGGCAGCGCGACGCCGGGGAGGTTGTCCGAAATCTTGCGCCATTCAGCGGGAAATTCGTTCGCGCCTCGCAAGGGCGTATTTCGCCCTGCAAATACCGGCACTTGTTTGCGGCCCGCCAAATCGAGTAGACGCCCCATATTGCGAGCGCCCGCATCGACGTGAGCCATTCCGTTCACCACGGTGATGGCGTCAATCCCGACGCTAGGATGCGCGAGCAGAAGCGCCACCGCCATGAAGTCGTCCGAGCCGGCGTCGGTATCGATGAGAATGGGCGTGGGCTGGGCGCTGGCAAGAGCGACGGCGGAGAGGAGCGCCAATAGCGCCCGCAACGGAATCACAACCGAGACGATAACACGCCTAAGTCGTCTTTGACGTTAGCGCTTTCGGGTAAACCATCACGCCGGCTTCGGTGTCGCGAAATATCTTGTAAAGAATCTGGTTGGTAGGGAGCTGGCTTTCCAGAAAATCAACGCCTTCGGCGGCGATGATGAAGCTGCTGCGATCGTCCTGGAGCACGTAGCGCTTGGCCCGCAGATACCACAGAGCGAATAGCAGCCGCTCGCGTGGAAACGCCATGATGTTTTCCATGTCGAGCAGCGACAGCGCGGCGTAATCCGGATTGGCGCGGCGCTTGCTGTAGAGCAAACAGAGAACGCCGATACGAATCTTGGCCTCGGCGTCGATACCGTCGGTGAATTCTTTTCCGAGAAAGATCGGCAGCGGTCCCGCCTGGTTCTTTTCGAATTGCCGGTCATACTCCTTCCGCTTCACCGGATCGCGCAACATCTGGTACGCGTCGGTGAGCACGCGGAAGCGCTCCGCGTCGCCGGTTTGCAGGTTATCGGGATGATACCGCGCGGCCATAATGCGGTACACACGTTCGATGGTTTCCACTTCCGCGCGAGGGTTGACCTGAAGAAGATCGTAATAATTGACCGGCGCGGCTTGATTGATAGATTCCGGACGCATCCTGCTTAGTTATCGGCCAGGATCGCAGCCGCTCCATAGGGCGTTTCGCGGAGGTACCATGAGCCACGCGATTAGCCCTTGGCTGTTTGCTGTTAGTACTGCCGGCGCTGGCTCAGTTCGACTCCGAGGCGCTGCGCGCGAAGTTCGGCGCGCCGCTCAATCGAGAAACATTCCATGTGCCGCAAGGTTTCGACTTGACCGTCGATTATGGCGCGGCTTACAAAGTATGCAAACTCGAGGTTCCGGCCGAACCGCCACCACTACCCAACGAGTCCGGCCCTTTCAACGCTCGGCAGCGAATGCAGAATTTTCTCGCGGACTTAGTGCCTGATTCCATGCGCGGCAAAGAATTACGCCGGGCTGCAGCATCCGCCGGAGCTTTCTCCGGCACCGGAGCGTTCTCCGGGGTCTCGTGGACCGAATACGAGCACGTCACGATCTCTCAGTCCAACTCCGGCCGAAACGACACGATTGTCGTGATCTTCCACACCGGTGGTTGTCCCTAACCCAGTTGTGGCAGCGCCTGCTCCAACGCCTCGACAAAGAAATATTCGCCCCAGATCACCGATTCGTCGACACCCAATTCCTTCGGCAGATGATAGACGCCGCCTTTGAGAATGCCCTCCCACTTCTTGTCCTTCTTAGCGACATGATGCTCGCAGAGCGATCGGAGAATACGAATCGCGAGCGACCAATAGTGATGCCCTTTCACGGGATCCTGCAGGAGCCGGCAAAGGCGCAGCAATCCGGAAGCGGCGATGGCGGCAGCGGAGGTGTCGAGCAGACGGCGGGATTCGGGCGGCGCATTGAAGTCCCACGGCGGAACGCCATCGCTGTTGCAATGCAGGATGTAGTAGTCGGCGCAGGATTCGGCCGTTTCCAGAAATCGCGGATCGCGGCTGTATTCGTAGGAAAGGCTGAAACCGTACAGCGCCCACGCCAAACCGCGCGACCAGCACGAATCGCCCCGGTACCCTTGTTGCGTGCTCTGGCGCAGGAATTCGCCAGTCTGCAGTTCGAAAATCCCTTCCTGCGCCGTGGAACCATCGCCGCGCACCAGATTGCGGCGAGTGGTCAGGCAGTGGCGCAGCGCAATGTCGCGCAATCTGCGATCGCCCGTTTCCCGCGCGGCATAAAAGATGATGCCGACATTCATCATGATGTCGATGAAGAGCGAATCCTCGCCGACGAACGAGCGCAAATATTGCCCGTTCTCTTTGAACCGCAACGACTCCGTCTTGCCCGCCTGAATGAGCGCGTCTTTCAGTTTGGGGTCCTGCGTCAGCCGGTACCACCGGTAATAGGTGGACATAAAGATGAAACCCAGATCGTGGACGTCGCGGTCATGCTGGCGCGGGGCGAGCGGAGTGGTATAGCGCACGGCCTGCTCCTGCCAGTATTTGTCCGCCACGCCAGTGGCGAGGTTCCACTTGTGGAAGATCCACATCAACCCGGGGAAAAATCCGTCGCACCAATTGGTCCACACCTGGCCTTCGTGCTTCCACTTACCGTCGGAGGTGTACATGGGATAGAAACCCGGATGAGTCTCCACCAGCTTGCGTGTCTGTTGCTGCGCGAACCGCATCGCGTCTTCAAACAGTGCGCGGTCTGTTTCCAGAACGAATTGGATCATGCTTTCTGGATTCTAGCAGCCCTGGCGATATTCACTTGATGGCTGGCGGCGGGGCAGGTATCTCAGTGCTACCATCTCAATGCATGGCAGCTACCAAAATTACCGTGAACAACAACGGATCGATTCGCATTGAAGGCGATTTCACGATGCACGACGCCCAGGGCAAAGAGTTCGGACTGGGCGGCCGTACCGTGATTTCTCTGTGCCGTTGTGGGCACTCCGCAAACAAACCGTTCTGCGATGGGAGCCACAAGGTGAACGGATTCGATTCCAGTTGTGAGGCGCGGGATTTGCCGCCGAAGGTTTAGTGACTGGTGGCTAGTGATTGGTGGCTAGTGATTGGTGGTTAGTGACCGGTGGTTCGTGCCCGTATGGACGCTTGGAGACAGTGGAGTTTCTTGCCTAACAATTCGGCTTGCGCTTGTGCAACGCCGATCAGTGCCGCTGGGTATTGAAGTCTCACGGCCAACTCGAGCTGAGTTTCCAACTCCGCCAAGGACCCAAGGGCGAACGACAGAAAGTGCAGAAATTCCTTGGAAAACGCGCGGGCTTGGCCTTCGGCAATGTTGGACGGAATCGAGACCGCTGCGCGTCGCATCTGAGCAGTTAATCCATACATCTCATTTTTGGAAATTCAGCCGTGCAGCGATAGACCGTTTCCACGAGATCCAGCCCAATTTGCCACACCTCCAAATCACGGAAGCTTTTGACCATTAGCCCGGTAGTGCCTGAAGGCTGAAGCTTTTCTCAACTCGCCAGCCACTAACCACCAGCCACAGTCCCTAATCCTCCGACAGCACGCAAATGTCGCTCAGGTTCCGATAGTCTTCCGCGAAGTCGAGGCCATAGCCAACCACGAACTCGTCGGGGATTTGGAAGCCAACGTAGGCGACATGCACGGGGCGCAGACGCTTCTCAGGTTTATCCAGTAGCGTGGCGATCGCGAGCGACTTCGGTCGGCGCTGCTCCAGCAGATTCATCAGGTACGTCAGCGTCACGCCGCTATCGACGATGTCCTCCACGATCAGTACATGATGCCCTTCGATGGAGACATCCAGATCCTTGGTGACCTTCACTTCGCCCGACGATGTTTTGCCGCGGCCGTAGCTCGAAATTCCCATGAACTCGATGCGCGACGGCGTCTTGATATGACGCGACAAGTCGGCCAGGAACATGAATGCTCCCTTCAGAATCGAAATGAGGTACAGCGGACCATCGGGATAATTAGCGCTGATCTGGCCGCCCATTTCACGCACGCGATTTTGGATCTGTTCGGCTGTTAGAAAAACGCGCGGGACCAGGGCCATGCGCTAGTCGGCGTTATGCGTGCGAACGCTCAGATGTTTGCTCAACTGGTGGGTCGCCTGACTGGCCAGGCGCGTGCTTCCAGGGCCAATGTGAATGTGGGCCGCGGTGGCCTTGCCCGGGATAGCGCGCGAAAAAGCGTAATAAGGAATCTTCCTCAACTGTAGATATTGCCGCAACCAAATGCCCTCGGGAGCGCTGGGAACGATGGCGACATCTACGCGGCCGCGATGGTCGAATCCGAGCGCGCGATGCACTTCCGTCTCCCCTTCCGCGCTGATGGGAAGCGGACGCTGGAACTTGTCCGCAAAGGCCAATTCCAGCGGCGGCAGATCCCAATACTCATTGAAAGCGCCGTCGCCCTCATAGTGCTCCATGCCTTGAAAAAACAACTCGGAGTCATCCTGAGGAAGGGACTCAAGAACTGGGGGGGCCGGTTGCTGCTGATTCATAGCCGCTCGGTCGGCCATCAGATGTGCGCGCAGATGAGCCAGATCCAAACTGGTTTGACGGGCGGTGAGCTCGGCTTCAAACGGCGCCAGGTAGTTCTGCGCCGCTACGCCGGCGTCAACCATCTTCCGGGCGTCGTCCAAGCGTGCTTGCTGGCGATCTAAGCGCCGCTGGGCAGCCGCGATCATTTCCGCCGAAGCTTCCTCGCTGGCGCCTTTCTCGGGAAGATCCCCATACAAATCATGCGCGAGAATCACTTCGTCTTTCGCGTCTTCCAGATTCGCTTGCGCTTCTTGGATCCGGACGCGCGGAAGAGCCCCCACTTGCACCAGGTCTGTCACGCGGGCAAGTTGCTGTTGAGCCAGTTCGATTCCCTTGTTGGCTGCAGTGTCAGCTGGAGCTTCTGCCGGCCGCGCCGGCGTTCCTGCCAAAAGAATGAAGGCTCCAAGGGACAATAAGAGCACAAGCAATTGTCGCATTGGAAATTTCAGTGTACCATAAAGATAGGAGAACTCCTCAGCTATCCGACAGCAACACAACACGGCCGCGCAACCGATTGCACCGCCGCTCAGCACCCCTCCGTGGCTCACCGCTGTTCGAGCCGCCGAATCGAAGAAAGCCCTCGACATACGAGTTTTGGATCTGCGCGAAGTCACTACTTTCGCGGATTTTTTCGTGATCTGCAGCGGAAGCAACCCTAAGCAGATCCAGGCCATCGTGGAAGAGATCGGTGAGCAGCTCGACAAACGCGGCGAATATCCCGTCAGCGTGGAAGGCTTCGCGAACGCCGAATGGATCCTGGCGGATTACGGGGACTATGTGATTCACGTGTTCTCGCCCAAATCGCGCACGTTTTATGAATTGGAGCGGTTGTGGCGGCACGCGAAAGTTGTACCGATCCCCGAAGAAACGTCCGTCCCCGAAGACCTTTAAAACCGCTTACTGCGTGCGCGGCTCGGAATCGATAAAGGGAGCGAACTAGATCGGCGGCTTGGGCTTGGCGCAGCAATTGCCATTCTTTGAAACGATCGGCTCCAGAATTCCGGTAATGGCTTCAAAAATGTAGCTGGGCGAGCGGTCCCCTCGGATCTGGTGATACTTGCGATCTTGGTAGTACGCCAGAACGGGCCGCGTCACTTCGTCATAGGTACGAATGCGTTCGGTGACCACCTCTTCGCTATCGTCCTTGCGAGTGATCAACGGCGTGCCGTCGTCGTCGCAAATGCCGGGCGTGCGGGGCGGTTGATGCAGCAGGTTATAGATCCTCTTGCACTGGGGACATTGGCGGCGGGAAGTGAGACGGCCCACCAGCGCGTCCATCGGGACATCCAGATGCAGCACGATAGGTGTTTGGAACTGCCGCTCTTCGATCAAGCGATCTAAGTATTCGGCCTGCTCCACGGTGCGCGGGTACCCGTCTAAGAGGAAGCCGTGCGCGCTATCGGGTGAGGACACACGTTGAGCGAGCATTCGGTTGACGAGGTCGTCACCCACCAATCCCCCACTGGCCATGATGGACTGCGCGGCGTTCCCCAGCGCCGTGCCGGCCTTGATTTCCTCCCGCAGCATATCGCCCGTCGAGATGGCCGGAATGCCCAACCAGTTTGAGATTCTTCCTGACTGCGTGCCTTTGCCGCTACCGGGCGGTCCAAAGAGCAGAAGGACCAAACCATCCTCCGTTCCTGTTCAGACTACTGAACCATTCTGACTCGGTCAAGTTACTCGATCCCGCTTACAAAGATCCGCGAAATCCCATGAAAAGACTATCACCATTTGGGCCGTACCGTACCGGTGCGTTCCAGTACCACACCGTTCTAGCGGGCCGTCTTTTTGCGGGCTAGCGTCACTTCTTACAGGCCAGCGTCAGGCCGTCCCGTACCGGCACCATGCTCAACCACACTCGATCGTCGTTCTTGAGCTGCTCATTGAACGCTCGAATGGCTCGCGTATCCGGATCGTCGAAGGCCGCATCGATCACTCGACCATACCAGAGTACGTTATCCACTCCGATCAATCCACCGCGCCGCAAGAGCACCAGGGCCCGCTCATAGTAATTGGCATAGTTGGTCTTGTCGGCGTCAATGAACACAAAATCGAATTGATTTCCCTGCCCGCTCGCGATCAGGTGGTCCAGGGTGGCGAGCGCAGGTGCGATACGCAGATCGATCTTCTGTTCCACGCCCGCTTCGCGCCAGTAGCGCCGCGCAACCGCAGTCCACTCTTCGTTAATGTCGCAGGCGATGATCCGTCCATCGGCAGGCAGCGCCAAAGCCACAGCCAGCGCACTGTAACCGGTAAAGACGCCGATCTCGATGGTCCGGCGCGCACCGATCAAGTGCATCAGCAGCCCCATGAACTGGCCCTGCTCGGCCGAGATCTGACAACTGGCGTTCGGATGCTGGGCTGTCTCCTCACGGAGACGGCTCAAAAGCGCGGGCTCGCGAAGGGTGACGCTGCGCATGTACTCCCACAACTCGTCACCAATGGTCAGATCTCCGGGAATCGTGCGATCTTCGGGCATCACCCTCTATTGAACACTACTTCGCTGCAAGCTCGATGCTTGCTAACGGCAGCCCTTACCAGTTCGGATTGACATCCGTAGCGGCAATTTCAGCCTGCGATCCGGTGGCGGCGAACTTCAGAAATGAGATCACATCCGCCAGTTCTTGCGCCGAATAGTTGGCCATGGCCGGTGGATGCCGCCATTTCTGGTCGCGCTCCAATGAAACGATTTGATTGTTGTACAGCGTCCGGAGCACGGGCGGGATCTCGCTCAGGTCGTAGTACTCTACCTTATCGCCATATTTTTGATGCAGTATCCCTGGGAAACTGGCGCCGTTGGTCTTTACCCGATATACGTGCTCGGTCATGGTCATGTGCATCGTCATGACAATGCTGTGCACGCTCCCGTTGGACGCCATGTTTGTCAGATTCGGTCCGATGGCCGTTCCAATGCCTGCCAGCGAGTGGCACGTCTTGCAGGCGACGCCTTTCTTGGCGTTAGTGAACAATTCCCGCCCCCGTTCAATTTGCGGCGTGGGAGCGGGCTGGTCTTTTATCGAAGCGCTTTGGGCCCAAACCGCAGGCAGGCTCAAGGCTGAAACGACTGCGACGTAGAGTGCCTTTCGCATGGTCTTTGCCTCCGGGCAAGGAACGTGCAATCGCTGAACCAATCGGGAGCAGGCGCTTATGGGTTTTTTCGCACAATATTCGTCGCTCTGGGGGCCTTCCCCCAGAACCGGCTGCGTCCTGGCACGCAGGAGGACTGGCGAAAAAAGTTGCCGCCGCCTATCCACGCCTCGCTGACACCGGCGGCCATCGCGACGGCTTCAGCGCTCGTACCGAGAGCGTAGGCGATGGATGGAATGGCGGAAGCTAGTGGGAGTCTAAATACGGCAAGCTAATTGATCATGCGTAACCTAGTGGACTTACAAGCCGCTCGATTCGCTGGATTCGCCTGTTTGCGGGGTCCATCGTACACGTATCGTACGCGGAGTAGCGCTCACGACCGTCCCAATTTTCGGTTGATTGTGTCTCTGGCGAATGATCGGGCCGTTTAAGTGAATCGTCCGCTTAGCATCCCCGACTGTCAGACAAAAGGTCTTCGAGAAGAACTCATGAAACTCTTTTTCCATGGCCTCCAGTGTGGTCCACGCATCGGATGAGTTTGGCTTTTCATCGTTCGGAAGCTTTGGATTCCTCGGTAGTCTCACCTCAGCCATGGGAGGCGCAGGCCCATGTAGCGCCCTGATGAGCGGATCATCAGGCAGACCGAGGCTTTTGAAGAAGCCTGGCGGCGGATCTAACCGGGAAGTCGCGTTCAAGCTGACCTGCTGTCGGTGCTTCGTTACGTCGTGATTTTCAAATATAAGTCTGAGGAGCTCAGCTTTCGACAGCCAATACTCTTGCATCTCGGGAAAGAACTTGCGGTAGCCCGGTAACGGCTTCGATGTTTTTGATCCAATGATGTCGGCGGGACTTATTCGGCGCAAATCCTTTTCTGATTTAATATCACGAAACGCGCTGGCTTCCACTGCGTTACCAAGAGCGTTTGCCATGAACACGAAGCACTCGATCGCAGAATCCATACAAAAGAGCATCACCGCAATGTCATGCTCATGCATCTGGAAGGAAGTCCCCATCTTCCAGGTGTGAAGTGACCCCGAGTGCCGACCCAGGCCTTGAATACGGGACATGAGGCCAAAGTATCCGCCACGAAAGTTAAGGAACCAGTTACCCACATTTCCTAAATTGGACGCCTGACATGCGGTCAGGGCGAAATCATCGAGATCTTCAGCGGCCTGAACGCCGATCGTGTCCACAAGCACCTCATCTTCAGCATAGCGAGCTCCAGCTTCCTCGGCGTTATGACCGCTCACTTAGCTCGCCACCCGCCGCGGAACGCAGGCTCACTTCTGTTGCGTATAGGCTCGACTGTAGATACTCAGTTTGACGAACTGGGGAGATACCCGTACACTGAAAGCAACCGGTTCCCCGGACGTATTACGTATTATGGCTAGGACCCTCACCACGCCCATTGTTGTACCCGAGGCCGTCCGACGGAAGGCCGGGCTTCGAGCCGGCCAGCCGGTTGAGTTCAGGGTTTCCGGGCGGGCGATCACGATTGTCCCCAAGGAACCTTCCGGCGGCGATTATCCCATGGACACCGTGATGCGCATTGTGAAAGAGCAGGGGGAGAAACCAATGAGCCGCCGCCGGCTAGCGGCCCTCGATGGGGAGCTCAAGACGTTCGGCGCAAAGCAAGCCAAGAAGGTCGGCATAACAGAGCGCGACATCACGCGTACTATCCATGAGTCTCGCGCCCGGCGCCGCACGCCTTAAAGCCGTCCTCGACACCAACGTTTACATTTCCGCGTTCCAGTGCCCGAAGGGACGCAACGTTGTTTTGTGGGATGCCGCGCTCGCCGGCCGGTTTCGGCTTATCGTTTCGCCCGCGATCATTCAGGAGATGGCAGGAGTTCTCCGCGCTGACTTCAACTGGCCGGAAGACCGCGTGCAAAACGCAGTGAGAATCGTCGCCCGTGTCGCAGGCAAGGGGATTGTCATGCCACATGCCAGGGTCCACGTGGTTGCGGCCGACCCGGACGATGACCGCATCCTAGAGTGCGCGGTCGACGGGAAAGCTGACCTCATCGTCTCGAACGACCATCACTTGCTGGACCTCAAAGAGTATTCGGGAATACCGATTGTGAGAAGCGTGGATTTCCGGCGCGCGCTAGAATTGAAATAGTCTGGTCAGATCCGCCGACGCGCTAGTCAGCCAGTGCGCCGGCTGTTGGTGTCAAGCCGGTCTTTGCGCCGCACACCCCAAAAGACTAAAGCCATGCCAATTAGCAAAACCGGTGTTGTAGAGGACTCCGGCGTGAGAATTACTCCACCAGTCGAGTATTCGGTTCCGGATTCTGACGAAAACTGGGCTCCCAAAACTTCATTCCCGTAAGCGTCTGTTGGTATTAGCGATGACAAAACAAACGTATCATTAAACGAAGCTGTCCCAGCCCCTTGGCCGGTTGTTTCGCCCGATGGATATGGATCTGACGGGTTGAATTGGTCGAAACGAAAGCTCATTGCCGTTGCGGGAGGAGTGCCAGCAACAACCTGCAGTCGAAGTAGAGCCCGAACGGTTGACCGTAAACGAACTGAATCGGCGACGGCAAAGCGTATTCGCCAGAGGTTGATGACGTGTACGTCTGAAGCCATTGTTGACCGAAGGTCGGCCCACCGAACACGTCGACCTGGGCAAAGGCATTGCCGCTGCCCGTGGAACTGATCTGCCCGTCGAGATTGTACCCTACATACAGATACCCAGTTGAACCGTTGAAAGGCGGGGAGCTTATCGTGATGACATCCTCAAAGGCCGCAAGCGACGATGCGTAGTCGTAGGCCGTGGATGTATTACTAAATGTTGCGGAAGCAGCCGACTTGAGCACCCCGTAACCTGACTGCCCCGAAGCCGAAAAATTGTTAAGGGACGCCTGCGGTCCCGTCAAGTACCCGGGGGGATAGAGCGGACTCGGCAGTGGACCTGCACCTCCTTCTTCACCAAGATTGCAAGCCATTTCGGGAATTAGTTGCGTGCCCAGGCATGCATAGCTCGATTGGAAAACCTCCGGCTGGAGAGTGGATGCCGTCACAGATGAACTAACAAAGCACAATAACAAGAATCCTTCAATTAGACCGAACCCCGGACGACCGGTCTTCAGCGGTAATTTCTCAATTCCGAGAATCTCAAGCACAGCGTTTCTCCTTTCTTGTCTTTTCACCGCCGGGTAAACCAAAAAGGGTTCTCGCCGTTTGTCGAGTATAACGCACATATTCAGACTGTGGGATGAGAAGTCAATATTAGCTCTAACCGACCCACGTACTATACGTACCGTTCGTCGATGCAGTTTTAGCGCTAATGTGTTATACCAATTTCGAACTACATCGAATTTGCAGCAAACAACCGCAATCAAATCGCGATCCGCTCGACCTCGTCAAGTGAAATGTCATCGCCACGCCGATCGTACAAGCCGGTTGTCCGCGCCGATTCGTGAGCGGCCATCTGCTGAGCCACTTCGAGCTTCCCGCCGTTAGACAGGTAAGCGGCGATTCCGGTTGCCCGGAACGTGTGGCAGCCGATCAAGGTTTTGATGGCGGGACCGGTCGCACGACGCGGATCATGAGATACACGTCCGACTGGGTCATTCGTCGGTCCGTGAGCTGCTCCAGTTTTCCCCGAGCCGTCCGAAAGAGGGGAGTGTCCTTCTCTTTTTCGACACCGGCTGCTTCCAGATACGCCGCGGCGTACTCTTCGAGATTGTGGTTGAGCAGGCATCTGATGGAGCTTGCCACCTTTCTGGTGAAGGCGCACCCACCACTTCCGATTTTGAAAGTATAAATCCTCAACGTTCATGCTTGTGGTTGCACCGACTCGTGCGAACGTGTACACCGTCAGTCCGATCAAAGCGCGGTCACCGATACGGCCCTTTGCAATGAACGAATGCAATTTCGGACGTTGTTGTCAGAGCGCGGCACCGCCGTGACCAATCCAGGTGGCTTCTAACTTTTGGCGGAAGCTAGTGGGAGTCGTTCTCTCACAAGCTATTTGGAATGTGTAAGTTACAGAAAAGATAGCCTACCTGATCCTGTGGATTTCATCAAAAACACGCCAAAACAGGGCAGAAGTGTACAAAAAGTGTACACGGCGGCTAGGTGCCGCTTTTTGAAAGTTTTCGCAGGCTAGTGGAACAGCGGCTAACGCGGTGGGAATCCCACTAGCTTCCTTTCTAGCTCGTTATCAAACCCGGATCGAGGAGGTCGGCCCGCTTTTGTGGAGTGACAGTTTCAAGCTCCCTAATTCTGGCCCGCGCCTCCGAAAGCTGGTCTTCGAGGTCGTTAACGAACTCTTGCTTTTGTTGGTCGGTCATCATGCTTATGTCCGTGTGTTGCATAACTTCATGGTGGCACGGAATCGCCCCGCTGCTAGATAAGACTGGCTAGTTTAGGGCGCCACATGGTGCTTCATGGTTCGGCGAGAGGTCAACGTCTTCCATAATCATCCTGCCGGGATCGGCTGTAGAATCGAACCGCCACGAATCTTTCACTGACCCTTGTCCCCATTTGTTCGCATCGAGCCACACATAGGTAGCGCTCCATGAGTAAAATGTCTCGGCATCTTGAGTACGATGGCCGTCTATGGTCGTTGCGGCAACAACACCCGTGACTGTAACCGTTTTCGGATCATTCCAGATGACATCACTATTGGCGTAGGATTTGACACGCATCGAATGAAGACAGCGATATTTCTTTGCGTCAACCGCCTTGCTGTTCATCGTCCCAGCCTTCCGGTTGATAAAAATTTCAATACCGGTTTCCAAAAATTTGACAGATTCGTCCCACGCTGCCTTTGCTCGCGCACGACTGACAAGGTCCGCCGCTGCTTTTGCCGCCTGCTCCCTCTCTTGCCGTTGTTCTTTGGCCACTGAACGGTTGTGGACAATTAGGTAGGCAGTTGGAACGAGTACGCAAGCTCCTAGAACAATCGAACCAACGATGATGGCTCTACCGGTGGTCATAAAACCCGATGGCTCACCCGCTGGTGTTCCGGGTAGAACGCTCCATCGACAGACCTGAAGACTTCACAGCTTGATGCCTTCCTTTGCGAAGCGCAGCTCTACGCTCTCCATCACGATCTCGACCATAGAGCGGTCCTTGTCCGCCGCGTACATCTTAAGTCGGCGTTTGAAGCTGGCGGGCACCTTGAGGTTTAGCGTCGTGATCTTGTCGGGTTTAGGCTCTTTTGAAGGCGCGGCCATTCGAATCACAGAATACCCTAGGTCCTAGTAGTTAGGGTATCATTCGGGCTTTCGTTACTTCGTTATTTCGTGATATGCTCCTTCCTGAGGAGATTTCACAATGCAACAACAGCTACTTTTGAGAGTCGGCCTTGGCCTGCTCTTTCTCACAGCCTTTTCTCGGGCAGACGAACTTTATGTGTATTCTGGCCCGACATTTGTTTCTAACGGCTACAGTTGTGGCGTCGTCCCATTCAATGGCCTGAACTGCGGGCAGCTCAGGGACGACAACATCACGAGCAGCATCGACCTCGTTACGGCACTCGGGGCCAACTATGACGGCATCGTCTCGGGAGGGGCCATCACGTCATGGTCAATGACCTCAGCGGGCGCCACGATCAGTAACACAAACGGCGGGCAAGACTTCTATGCTTCGATTGCCACGGACGGCAGCGGCAGCATCATCGATTGGGCTGTCTTTTCAGATAGTGGCCTAGGCGGCGTGGCGATGCTTACGAGCGGCGGCAATGATGGGAATGTAACTACGCCGTGGGCGCTAGCAGGCCGTAACTGACACCCCAAGCCAGTGACACTTTTATCTCCAATGTTATCAATTACTTAGAAATGACCGGCTCAAAGTTAGTGCCTAGCGATATGGGTATCTCTTTTGTTTTCATTACGTTACGCACGACTCGGCCCGAATCACGCGCGCGTCAGACCAAATTCCTTGCGTGTGTCAAATTTGACACAGTCCAAGTTATCTGAATGATTATAAGCCTCTTATTAGTGGTGCATTTCAGCCACATTCCAGGCTCATTCCCCGCCTGTTTCGCCGGGGTGCTGACGTGGAATCGAATCGCAAGTAGAACGAAAGCACACCTCTAGCAAGGTGTTCTTTCCGGCCGCCTTCTAACGAGGGCGTCCGAGTTGTTCCCTAGGAACTGCTGGCTACATCTGCAACCGGAGCGCCGCGCCTTGTGCGCGCTGACTCTGGAGAATTGCCGACGTAGGCGCCAGAGACGGGAACTCCAAACAAATTCACTTTTGGAGTTTCCATGAGATACGAAAAGGCCGCTGCCAACATGCGCAGCGACGATCAACTTCGCGCTCTGCGAGTCGAACGAAACCGCAGCAAGCGCAAAGCACCGGTCAGCGAATCACAGGTCATCGCGTTCAAAAGTCTGCAAGCCGACTTTATCGCGCGTGTCCGCGCCATCGAAGCGGAGGTCAACTAACCGTGGCCTCCGCGAATATCGAAAAGCGCGCTGAACGTAAGCGCATAGCGCAAGAGATGTCCCAGTTGGTTGAGCGGGGCATGTCCACGAGCGAGCAGCTCGAAAGGTTTGACAAGCTGGACAGGGCACAGAAGGTGCTCGCGTCTGAGATTGAAGCACTTGAGCGCCATCCTCCGCAAAGTAGCCACTTCGGCGACGGCCACGACGAATCCGAAGGAGACACGAAGTATCGCTCGGCATACGATAAGTATCTCCGCCGTGGCTTTGATCGTCTCGACTCGGCCGAGCAAGCCCTGCTCAAGCAAAAGGCCAATTTCCGCGCCACTCTCGGTGTGGAAGGCACGCCAACCGGCGGCGCTTATCCGGGGTCGACGGCGGGCTTCATTGTTCCTGTGGGCTTCACCAACCAGGTTGAGGCTGCCACCAAGTTCGCAGGCGAAATGCTCGCTCCGAACTTCTGCAACATCGTGCGGACGGAATTGGGTGGACCGCTGCCGTTCCCCACAGCGAATGATACAAGCATCTCGGCGGAAATAGTCGCGGAAAATGCTGAAGTCAGCACTCAAAACGTGACCACGGGCATCGTGAATTTGGGATCGTACAAGTATTCGACCAAAGTGATTCTGATGTCTCTTGAGGTGCTCCAGGACACGACCATTCCGGTTGACGCTTTCTTGGCCCGCACTATGGGCGAACGGCTCGGCCGCAAACTCAATTCCGATTTCCTCGTTGGTAGCGGCAGCGGTGCTCCTACCGGAGTAATTACCGCGATGACGGCGGCCAGCGCGCCCACTTACACTGCCGTAGGCTCGGCCACTAACGATAGCGTCGGTGGTGCGAACACCATCGGCTCCGATGACATCGAGAATCTGATGCACACCTTGGACGTTTCTTACCGTGGTGGCGCTTCATTCCTGATGCACGATTCCACGCTTTCGGCCCTTCAAAAGGTCAAAGACAAATACGGCCGCCCGCTTTGGACACCCGGTATCGCCGTAGGCCAGCCAGATACGTTGTTTGGAAAGAGATTTTTCCTCAATAACTACATGGCGACTCTGCAAACCAATGCCAGTTCGCCCACCGTCACCAACACTACGATTCTATTCGGCGACTTTTCCAAATACACCATCCGGTGTGTGCGTGACCTGCTCGTCCTGCGCTTGGTGGAGCTCTACGCGGCCAACGGCCAAGTAGGTTACCTCGGCTTTGCTCGCTACGACGCGAACCTTCTCGACGCTGGGACTCACCCAATCGTCTCGATGGTCAACACCTACTAATCGACCTTGCGGTGTGGCTGTCACGGGCTGAGGGAACGCCCCGCGTAAGCGCAGCCTGGGTGATTTACTCCTTTTGTCGCCTTTTTCAACACCGCATTTAGGGGCAGGCTTCGGCTTGCCCCTACTAAGTCACATGCACAACATCATGAAGATTTATCTCCACACAACTCTCTTCGCCGTGTATCTCCTGTCACGCCCCGCAGTCTTTTGGCTGTGGCTCCTCAGCCTGGTTGGCGGCCCGGTTGCTGCGGAATTGGAGAAGCACATATGACAGAAAGACCGATCTTAACGGGCGTTGTCGTTGGCGTGCATGGCGCTAATGTGTGGATCGAGTCGGACGGCGTTGACTTCTATGGCGCGCGTCGAGATCTTACCGCCAGCGCAAGCAATCCCTTTATCGGGATGAAAGTTGAGTTCACCCCACAGCGCATTCCAACAGCACGCGCGCCGCTAGCTACCGATATTCGCGAGGTGGCCAAGTGAACGCGCGCATAATCGATCTCACAGGCCAGACCTTCGGCAGGCTCACGGTGATAGCGTTCTCCCATATCAACGAGCGGCGTTATGCCGTGTGGACCGCGCGGTGTATCTGTGGCGCAGTCGTCGCGGTGCCTGGGATGGATCTCCGTAGCGGCAACACGCAGTCATGCCACTGTCTACAACGTGACCGCGCCAGCATCGCTGTGGCTGCTCGCCACCAACGCCAGCGCGAGCTACGCGCCGCGCTAGCCACCGCTTAACCCAGTTTCGACATTTGCTAGGCGTGGCCGTTCGCGGCCAAGGGAGTTAATCCCCTGTCATTCCGCCTAGCAACAATGCCCACGTTATCCGCGTGGGCTCAGTGTTCAGCATTCAATCACCTGCTTAACAGCGTCGGGCTGACGGCGCTGCTATTCACGACCACTGCCTAAGGTTTGAACCGGCGGCAGTGGTCTTTTTCTTGTCATCAACACTTTTCGGCCTACTGCTGAGTTTACGCGGTGGGCCTTTTCACCTTTTGGAGTAACCATGAAAGCACGAATAGCCCAGCTTATCGCGCAGGCACAGGCCCCGCCTAGCGTGGAAAACCTTCGGGAGGATCTAGCGGGGCGAATCTTCGAGGACATTCAGGCTCGAAGGCTCTACACCTACAAGGAGGCGGCGGCGCTGATCGGCTGCGATCCCGAGACGATTCGCGTTCATGCCCGAGGTTTCCCGATCATCAAACGTACAAAGCCCCATAAGATCCCCGCTTGTGTCCTAGGACTCATCGTTAAGACGCGGCTACTCGCTGCCTAGCGATCATCGCATCGTATGCTTGATCCGATGCTATGTGTGTTGCCTGGTTTGCGTGGGAGTAGTGTGCTTCCGTGATTTTTGTATTGGAATGGCCAAGCCAGCGCGAGACCATCTTGATGTCAGCCCCGTTATTCAGCGCCGCGATTGCAAAGGTATGGCGAAGCGTGTGCGGCGTGGCATGATGGCGGAAGGGTTTGTATGGCGGCTGCTGGGCGAGTTTTAGCAGGTTGTCTACACGCTCACGCCAGTTATTGACCGCCGTGTCGCGTTCACCGTTGCCTGTGTAGAACCAGAAGCGCCGCCCGTCCTTCTCACCTTTGACTTGGAGGCTCTGGAGAGCTTCCGCCGTTTCCAGCGTGATCGGGATACGGACTGGATCAGCAGTCTTCTGCATCGACATTACTTTGATGGCATAGCCTTCGCCGGACTCCCGCTTCACAAGCTGCGTGTGATCGAGCGTGACTGCATCGGAAATCCTGAGGCCGGAATAACGCAGCACCATAACCAGCGCGCGGAGTTCCTTCGCGTTGTACTGATCCATCTGGCGACGATTGGTTACCAGTTCGATGGCGTCAAAGACCTGCGTTTCTTCCGCCGGTTCCAATCCATACTTAGCAGACGGCTTCACAGAGGGTGGCTTGATGATGTTCTTATTCGCGGCGTGATTATGTTTCAGCCATCCAAGCTCATTGCAGTAGCGGAGGAAGGAACGATAGCGGTCCAGCTCTTTCGCCCGTGTGCGATCACTGAGGGGCTTGTCCATGAGCGTAGCGGTTTTCTTGTTGTGGCTCGGATTCAAGTTCTTGAATGACAGGAAGCACTCTTCCACAATGGCGGGATCATCAAACGCGGAAATCAGTTGAATCCCACGGTCCTTGCAGAAGGGCACCACACGGTCCAGCAGCATCACTTGGTGCTTGCGGAGGGTTGCATGTTCGATGTTGTCACCGCTCGGACCTTTACGCTTCAGGTAACGCGCGATGGCCTCACCGACAGTAACGCGGCTCGCTACTGGCGTCGCCAGTTCTTGAAGAGCCTTTAACTTCTCTCGCGCCGTGTCCCAATCGTTCGTATCGAGCGACAGATGCCGGAGTTTCTCCGTGTCTCCGTTGGGAGAACGGCGCGTGCCGGAACAGACGATGGGACAGCCACAGTCGGCCTTGATGTCCTTGTGGGTCTGTGGTGGAAAGATCCGTTTGTTCTGGTCGTAGCCCTTGCTGCACGCCTTTGCATGACGGCGGTACATGATGAGATTTTTTGCCACGGCTTTTTCTCCTGTCTCTAAAGTGTACAGGAAAGTGTACATGCTGTAAAGTGGTCTGTAAGTACCTTTGCAATCAACAGTTTCTGGCGGAAGCTAGTGGGAGTCGAACCCACCCGCGACACAAAGTGCCGCACAACTGGTTTTGAAGACCAGGCCCAGCACCGGCCAAGACTAGCTTCCAGCCGAGATTCTAACATCCAACTGATCGCGTACAACGCAGCGGGTGGCGGCACCGACTCTTCTAATGCGAACCGCTTTGACCGCGCACCGGCTCCTGGGGTTCCGCGGCCACGGCAGCGGGCATCGCTCCTTTGAGCACATCATTGGCGAAAAAGAACTTCCCGTCGCTCGGCACCATCATGATCTGCACCTTGTCCGACAGCTTCTCGGCGATGATCTTCTGGATCAACAAAGGATTTTCCTTCAGCGCCACGCCTTCCAGGTGCATCTTGTCGGCATCGGCCTTCGACAGCAACTGGACGCGGTCCAGATCGGCCTCGTTCATCAGCTTGCGCCGCTGCAGTTCCGCTTTGCCATCAATCACCTTCGCCTCCGCCTGCGCTTCAGCCTGCTGCACCGTCGCTTCCTTCCGCGCCGCCGATTCCAGGCGCGTCTGCTCGATCTGCTTTTGCTTCAGAGGGAGCGTGTACTGCATGGCGTCCGACTGCGCCTTGGCCTGCAGCACCGTAACTTGAGCCGGGGCCTCCGCAGCCTTCACGTCGCGAGCCTCCTGCGCTTCGGCTTCCAGCTCCGCTTCCCGAACTTCCTTCTGTTTAACATCCAATTCCACGCCCAGCTTCTCGTTTTCCTGCTCCTTCAGCAGCACGCCTTCCAACCCCTTGGCGTATTCGGACGGCAACTGAATGTCGCGCAGCATCACTTCCTTCACTATCACGGCATCGGGCGCCAGTTTCTGCGCGATAGCGGTGGCGGCTTCCCGGCGAATCTCTTCGCGCTTGGTGGCGAACAGTTCGCGGACCAGGTAACGCGGCGTCAGATCGCGAAATGCCGTCGCAACCACGGGCGGCACCAATTCCTTTTCCACTGGTTGCGGCAAATTGGCGTGAACGTACGCCAGCCGGTGCGGATCCAAGCGAAAGCGTACCGTCACGGCCAGGCCCAGTTCCAAACCTTCTTTGGTTTGGACTTTCAGCCATTCGCCCTTCTTCGAATCAGGCAGAACGGCGGTCTCATAGATCTGGTCGCGCAGGTCGTAGGTCTCCATGGACTGTACTAGCGGGATTACCAGGTGCAGTCCGGGATACAGCGTTTCCGGAAGCGTCCCCGAGATTTGACTGACCCGAACGCCCGCCATTCCAGCTGGAACCACCGCAATGCTCAAACCAGCCAGCAGCGGAATCAAACCGAGCAGGCCCAACCGGCCCGGCAGTCTCCACTCCAGATGTACCGTCCGCAATTCCGGCTGCGGCCCGCGGTACAACTTTCCGAGATCCATCGCCACCAACACCACTGCGGCAGCAAGCATGGCGAAACCAAAAAATTCAAGCAGATACTTTAATACAATCACCGGCGCCTCCTTGTCCCCTGAATCGCGCACCATGTTGTGCGCTTCGAGCTTCCGCATACGCAGGTTGCGGGCCGCGCATGAAATAAGGAAAAGAGGCGATATTCCGGATATTTTGTGTCAGTTTTGAGGCGACGCGTGTTCCGCCGTGGACAGCGGCGGGACGCCGGCCAGACCCAACTCGGCTGCGCGCCGCTGCATCGCTTCAATGCAGAACCCGATGTGCTCATCGAGATCGACATTCAGGCCCGCCGCGCCGTTGATGATGTCGTCGCGATTCACGGACCGTGCGAATGCTTTGTCTTTCAATTTTTTTCGCACCGACTTCACGTCCACTTCGTGGATGCTGCGACCCGGCTTCACGTACGAGCAGGCCGTCAGGAAACCCGCCAGTTCGTCGCAGGCAAACAGCGTCTTTTCGAGCGGTGATTCGCGGGGCACGCCGCTGAAATCGGCGTGTGACAAAATCGCCCGGCGGATCTCGGCATCCACTCCGCGCCCGGCCAGGATGGGCTCGCCCTTCATCGGATGATCGGGCAGCGTGGGATGGATCTCCCAGTCGAAATCATGCAGCAGAGCCGTGACCGCCCACTTGCTTTCGTCTTCGCCCAACTTCCGCGCGTACGCCACCACGCAAGTCTCCACCGCCAGCGCGTGCCGCCGTAGTCCGTCGGTTTTAGTGAACTCGCAGAGCAGATCCCAGGCTTCTTCCCGCGTCATTTTGATCTTGAACTCCGGTGAAATCGTGAACTCCGGTGACTATGTTAGCGGACCGCATGATATATTGAAAACGCATCGCCCGTTGTGGGCCTGTGGCGCAGTTGGGAGCGCGCTTCCATGGCATGGAAGAGGTCGTCGGTTCGAACCCGACCAGGTCCACCAACCTTCTCAAACACTTAGGCACCTACCAACATAAGCTTCGGTGCAACCGTGCCAGTTTCGTGCCACATAAGAAGTTCGAGAGAACACGTGGTGCCTGTTGAAGATTAAGATCAATCCTTAACTTTCCTGAGCTTTCGGACGCAATCGAATGCTTTTCCCCGATCCGGGAATTTGGTCCCTTTGGGGTCTTCTCGGACCGTCCAAGTTCCGTCCTTATCCTTCGTGAGGTGTGCGATCCCGTTCTCAGTTCGGATCTCAACGGTTCCGTCTTCGCGTTCGTATGGGTCAAACATAAAGCCCATCATAAACAAAAAAGCCAAGCCGGAAGACATTTTGGCGGAATCGAAAGTGGTCAGCCCGGTGGTCAGGCCACGCCTGGATTCCGTTTTACAATCGAAGGGCCCCGGCATGGCATACGATACAGCGCAGATCTGTTCAAACGGACACGTCGTCACGGCAGACATCCAACGTCTAAAAGGCGCGGGCATGGAGAAGTTCTGCTCTCGCTGTGGAGCCTCAACTATCACGCAATGCGAGTGCGGCCAGTCGATTCGAGGACGCTACTGGATCACCTCAAGAGAGATTCCGCCCTACCGTCGCCCCGCGTTCTGCCTTGAGTGTGGCCGTGCGTTTCCGTGGACACAAATAGCAATCGAGGCGGCCAGAGAGTACGCTACAGCCGTAGAGTTGGAAGCTGACCAGCGGGAATTTGCTGACCTGATTGAGAACCTTGTCCGTGATAATCCAAGAACTGTCGTTTCAGCCGCGCGAGTTAAGCAGCTACTGGAGAAAGCCGGCCCTGCTGTCTCTGAAGGGTTTCAGAAGATTCTGGTAGACGTAATTAGCGAGAGCGTAAAAAAAGCGATTTGGCATTAACAAGGCGTGTCGGCCTATCCACTTATTCCCGCGACCGCCTGTCTTTGCCAAACTCTTCTCGATGGAAACGTGAGCGGAAGTTTTCTGATCTAAAGTACATTGCTAAACCCACTACCCCGCAGACAACCAGCAAGGTAGCGCCGATGTAGTTCGGTGGCTTGAACAGGACACCGGACAAAAGCGACGAGGCTAAACCGAACAACAACACCCAATTGTAAGGCTTCATCAGAGTCCTCCATTGTAGCAACGGCATCGATGCGGACGCGTCACAACGGCGGTTAAACGTTTCAGTTGTGCGGCGCGCGCCGCATGCCCACAGAAGCGTTCGCCCACAAATTGCGTAAAATGGAACCAGCACCAAGAGCACAGCCATGGAACAGAATCTCGATCAAGAGCGCCGACAGGCTCACGCATTGCTGGATGCGCTGCCAGCCGAAAAGCTAAATGCCGTCCGCCGTCTGCTCGAAGTCATGGTGGAGCCGTTGGCGCGCTCATTGGCGCTCGCCGAGGTGGAAGAGGAAGGACTCGCGCCCGACACCGCCGCCGCGCTAGGCCGCGCTCGTGCTTCACTTGCTCGTGGCGAAGGCATCCCGCACGACGAAATCCTCCGCGAATTCGGCCTGAAGCAGTGAGCGAGGGTACCGCCCCCGAGCGCATTGCGGTCAACTGGTCGCCAGAAGCCCGTGCCGATCTGAGGGCCATCGATCGAGAGACCGCAATCCACATTCTCCATTGCATTGACCGTTACCTATCCAACCGCACCGGCGATGTGAAGAAGCTCAAACCGCCGGAAACCGGCTTTCGTCTCCGCTGTAGCGACTACCGCGTCTTCTTCGATCACGGGAGCGAGACCACCATAGAAATCACTGGCGTCCGCCATCGACGCGAGGCTTATCGCTGAGTCAGCCCGCAATTCGAGCAAGTCGCCTCTTGCTAACCAACCTCCAATATTACTTGCGCGTCACCTTTTTTCGTAAAGATGACGCGGGCTTAATTAAAGTGGTAAACTCTAATTAATGCAACATCACCATCACTCTGACATCTCTGACTCCTATCACTGTAAGCGTTCCCAATCCGGCGACGTTGTGCATGTGTACAATTCCAACAATTACCTGATGGCCGAGTACACGGTTACCACTGGTCGCACGAGTTGGCAGCGAGTGGCGCCATTGACGCAACGAGAGTCGGTGGAGAAGTGGCTTCGGAACAACTATCCAGCTGCCAGCGTGGCCAAACCGGCAGCAGTCGAGACGAAATCCAAGGGCCGCCGGACATCACCCCAACCTGTTAACGCCTAAGAAAAAGAAGATATTCCTCGCCCGCGCGGATTTACCGATGTTTGGCCGCGCGCGTCGCGGTGGATTTTAGATTCTCGGAGAAGAACGGTAGGACGCTCGTCTCGAACCGGTCTTTCACGTGGTTGGTGTGGTTGCCCTCATAGGTTTCGAATTTGTGCAGAACTCCCGCCTCGGTGAGCGCTGCGTCCATTTCTTTGTTGGAAGCCGCCAGCCCATCCTGCAGACCCACATCCATCATGAACGCGTGATATTGCTTCAAATTTGAGATGTACTGATCCACCATCGCGAGCGGCGAATTGGCGATCCATTTGGCCGCGATCTCCGGCCGCACCGTACCATTCTCCGTAGGCAGGTCGAAAAACTTGGGAGGGTTCTGCGGATTCGGCGACCATGCGGCCGCCTCGGCGGAAAGAACGTTCGCGAAGCCTCCCGGTCCTCGGCCACTCCGCCCCGCCTTTTCCCCTTTGTCCTGATTCTCTGGCGTCGGCGCGGGCTGCCGCGCTGGCGGCCGGGGCGCGCCCGGATTGTTCATCAAACAGCACGAGCTCATGGCGTAAATGCTGGAGTACATCTCAGGGTATTTCATGGCGATTCGTAGCGTTCCGTAACCGCCCATCGAGTGCCCCGCCAAGCCGCGGCTGTCGCGATTCGCGATGGTGCGGTAATGGCTGTCGATGTAGTTCACCAGATCGTGCGTGATGTAGGTCTCCCAATCGCCGGTAGTGGGCGAGTTCGAGTACATGCTGCCGTTGTAGATGGTATACGCGTCGGGATTTACCAGAATCATTTCATGGACTGTTCCGTCAGTCATTTCCTTATCGGCCGCCTCCGGGACGGTCATCAGTTTCCAGTAGGCCTCCGCATTGATGCCGTATCCGTGCAGAAAATAGACCACCGGGTAGCGCCGGTTCTTCTCGGTACCGTAACTGGGCGGAAGGTAAACGAACACATCGCGATCCGGCGAATCACCCTCCAGGTTTCCTTCGAGCGATTTGCCGTGGACCTTGATTGTTTCCACGGTGCCCTTCCGGTCGGCGTTGGTCGCTGCCCGAGCGCCCGTTTCAAGCCAGATCAAGCCGGCCGCGCCTGCGATCAGAACCAGCGGCAGCGTCCAACTGGAAACCAGTGAAACCGATTTGGATTGCATACTCACCTTTGGTGCAGTCTACACCTGCGGTCTCTCGTGTACAAGGCTGTCGTGTAAGGCTTGTCGTTAGTATGTGATTTGTCCGGTCGAATGAACAAGTGATCTGTCCGCTCAACCAAGCAGCGACGATGCTGAGGATTACAAACCCGGGATCGGTAAGCGCTGCGGAACTGGAGCGAACGATGAAACTACAAGACGTAATTTTGAAGGCGATGGCGAAAAAGATCAGCTGGCTGGAGGCAGCGGAGATCATCGGCGTTTGC
>Ga0187864_10000689_pt1 | contig 35950 bp, 26 predicted proteins | sample June2016WEW_11_4_FD_132985 | JGI IMG/M metagenome (GOLD analysis project Ga0187864, IMG submission 132985) | Peatland microbial communities from SPRUCE experiment site at the Marcell Experimental Forest, Minnesota, USA - June2016WEW_11_40 | ecosystem: Environmental > Terrestrial > Soil >...
CTAGGTTACAACTCCTGTATGATACAGGTCACCGGTGAGTACCCCTTCCTTTGAGCGATTGATTGGCCATTTGCGCCAGAAACCAATACTGCTGGGCGCACTACTCGTACTCGCCACTCTGCTGTTGTATGGTCGGGTCACGCATCACGAGTTCCTCACATTGGATGACCGCCCATATGTCACCAAGAACATTCACGTCCGCTCAGGTTTGAATTTTGGCAATATCGTTTGGGCTTTTACCAGTTTTTACGAGGCGAACTGGCATCCGCTTACATGGATCTCCCACATGGCGGATTGTCAACTGTTTGGCCTAAGTTCCGGACCTCATCACTTCGTCAATGTCACACTGCATGCAGTCAACGTTCTGCTGTTGTTCTTGCTGCTGCAAAGGGCCACCGGCGCAGTGTGGCGCAGTTTTCTCGTGGCCTCACTCTTCGCCGTGCACCCGCTGAACGTGGAAACTGTTGCTTGGGTGGCGCAAAGAAAAAATCTGCTCTGCACCCTTTTTTCCTTACTCACGATTGCCGCTTATGGCTGGTACGCTCGGCGGCCCGACTGGAAGAAGTACTTGGTCCTCGTCGCCGCCTTTTCGCTGGCGCTGATGTCCAAGCCCATGGCAGTGAGCCTCCCGCTTGTCTTGCTGCTTCTAGACTACTGGCCGTTGGAACGGTACGAGGATCTCCCATTTCGACGTAAGTGGGTGCGGTTGTCGATGGAGAAGCTGCCACTGTTATTGTTGAGCACAGCGAGTTCCGCCGTAACGATAGTCGCGCAGCGCTCTGGTGGTGCTGTGGCAGATGCATCTGACCTGCCGCTCTCCCTGCGTCTGGAGAATGCCATCGTGTCCTACGTTGCATACATTGGGAAGATGTTTTGGCCCGCCAAGCTGGGCGTCTTTTACCCTCACCCGCAGCATTCCTTGCTCTGGTCCGACGTCATCGCAGCGGCTGTTATCTTGGTAGCGATCACGATGGCGGTGTTGCATTTTCACCGCGCTCGCTACCTGGCGATGGGCTGGTTTCTCTTTGTCACAACGCTGATTCCCGTAATCGGAATTGTTCAGGTCGGCGGCCAAGCCATGGCTGACCGCTATGCGTATGTCCCTTGCATCGGCCTTTTTATCATCATCGCATGGGGCTTAAGCGACCTCGTCACTGCGACCGCCATCCCTCGCGTCGTACCAGCGGTGGCTGCACTGTGCCTAATCTTGGTATTTGGGATTGCCACTACCCGCTACCTGTCGTACTGGCGGAGCGGCGTAACGTTGTTTACACACGCGCGTATCGTTGCAGGCCGACCGGACCCTGTGATCGAAGAGTATCTCGCGGCTGCCCTGGTTTCCGCCGGGCAGGTTGATGAGGCCTTGCAGCACTACAGAGAACAGTGCGTACTACGTCCGAATTTCGCATTCTGTCATTACATGATGGCAAACATCCTGTTTTCTCGACATCAACTCCAAGATGCCCTGGAACAGTATCAACTCGCGGGGAGTCTTACCCTCAGCAATGACGTGGTACTCCCATGCTTGATCAATTCTGGCGAAATACTGTTGGACCTCGGTGATTACGAAACGGCGGAGACGAAATTCGCGGCGGCGTTGCAGATCGATCCCAATAACAGCACTGCGTACCTGTTGCGCGAACGGGCATGGAATCAAAAGAGGAGTAAAAACCATTAAGGGCGGACCTGCGCCCCGTTCAGTGTTTATGTCCCTGTGTGCTAAGAGGAAGTCGCTTCACGATTGGCGAATGGAATCGCAGGCTGTGAATAGACGATGAACAGGGTTCCAGCCACGGTTGCCGCCGAAGCCAGCCACGGGATTACCGGGGAGGCATAGAAAATGGTGGGGGAAAACCGGATCGCAGCGGTCCACGCAAGGTACACGCAGGCTCCCCCAGCGACGGTCAGTGTGCGCTTGGGATGCGACAGGGGCACGTCTCCGATGCACAGGTTCCAAATCGCCAATGCAAACGGAAAAGCCACGACCAGGTCTACAAGGTAATGCTCGCCGATGGAAAGTGTCGCCACGGCAGTGAAAAACGCAAAGATGGCAGCGAGCCAATGCCCGCGTCCCAAATCCCGACTGATCCAGAGCACAAGCAGAGCCCACGTCATATGCAGAGAAGGCATGGCATTGCGAGGATACTTCGGTGTTACGGCTACCATCGCGGGTTGAGTGCCTGGAAAGGCGGCGAAAGCGTCTCCGCTATAGAAATCGTTTCCACCAAGCAGCATGCGCGGACCGCAGGCGGGAAGCAGGTTATAGCAAAGCGCTCCGATGACGACCGCGGCGAATAGGACAACCACGATCCTCCAAGGCGGCTCCTCTTGACGGATGTGGGCGGCAAAGCAGGCACCGATGGCTATTGAAAGAGCCAGGTAAATCCAGAAGAAGATCTGCAGGAGATGCACGCTGCTCACCCAGCGAGAGACCAGGATGCTTGGGGAGAAACCAAAACTCCTGTCCACGTAGAGGAGGAATGCATCATAGGTGGCTGTTGTTTTCATGAAGGTGAGAAGCGCGGCCAGCTTATCCGGGATGTGTGTGTAGTACAGGAGCAAGAAAGCAGCGGGGAGCAGATTCAAAGGTGAATCTACGCAGCGCCAGTAAAGCCAAGAGCCCACGATCACGACTGCCCCACCCGAGTAAATCGCGAGGAAGAACCAGTTTCCCCACCAGTTTTGCGCGAACAGATAGCCGGACACAGCAAGAACCAGACCCACCAGAGGGAGTCCGAACGGCTTTAAGTCGAGAAATGCGATATTCGAGCGAAGCTTGGCGCAAGGAGAGACTTTAGGGCTGACAGAAGACATATGAGTAGGAATCTACTTTTTGAGCGCTGCCTCGCTTGCATTGTACTGTTCATGGCCGGGCACGCAATCCCAACGCTGCATTTGCGGACGCGATGGTTTCCGCCGGGCGGGTTGATGAGGCTTTTCAGCACTACAGCGGAGCGTGCGTATTGCGTCCGAATTACGCATTATGTCATTACAATAGGGCAGAAATCCTGTTTACCAGATATCAACTTCGAGCCGCCCTAGAACAATATACGCTCGCGGAGAGTCTTACCGACAGCAAGGAAATGGCACTCTCATGCTTGGTCAATTCTGACAAAATACTGGTGAACTCCGGCGATTACGATTCTGCGGAGATCGAATTCGCGCGGCGTTGCAGATCGAGCCAATAACAAAACTGCGTTGCAACTACGACAACGGCATTCAAACAAAAAGAGCAGTAAAAACCGTAAGGGCGGATCCGCGCCCCGACAGTTTGATCTGATCCAAGCCGCAGCAGGGGGAAAGTTCGTTGCCAGAGATGTGACCCATGAGCGTGCGCTCGTGCAAAATCCAATAAGCGCCGCACGGCGTTGGAAAACACTGCCTACTGGCGAGCGGCGCCTGCTGGCCATAGCGTGATTGACTGGCTTAGGAGGAACGCACCGCCGACTGACGAAATCCTGATCAACTATGAGGACGTGCCGCTGGTGTTCCACTTGCCCAATCCCATCCGGGAGGAATCGCTTCCGCGCGGCAGCTACGACTATAGCCGGAATCGGTTTCCTCTGTTGGAAGCGGTCCCGGATCGGGGCTTTCTGCTCACTAAAGATGCGTTTCCCCCCTTCGTTCACTCGCCATCTCGGCCAGCTCGATGCCGCAAGTCCTTGCCAATATTGCGTTTAGCCCCTATGCTGGGTTGGTATCGCGATTGCCGCTCCCGCACCGGGGAGTCGGCATTTCATCCTTCGCACCCGTCGACTGCCGTGCAGTGCAAGGTTGGCACATCGTTGGAAAATCAGAGTGGGGAGTCCGATTCACTCGAACACGATTCACTCGAACATATGGAACGAGCGATTTTCAAAGCAGCAATAGTCGGAGCCGGACCGGCGGGTCTGACTGCCGCCTACGAGTTGTCGAAGCAGCATGCCCCAGTGGTTGTCCTCGAGAGCGACCCGGAATACGTCGGCGGAATCTCTCGGACCGTCAACTACAAAGATTTCCGTTTCGATATCGGCGGGCACCGCTTCTTTTCCAAGTCTCGTGAGGTGGAAGATTTTTGGACCGAGATTGCCGGCGAAGACATGCTCGATCGTCCCCGGTCGTCGCGGATTTACTACCGCGGCCAGTTCTACACCTATCCTTTGAAACCGTTCGAGGCGCTGTCGAAGCTCGGCTTGATCGAGTCGGTGCTCTGCGTGCTCTCGTTTTTGGCGGCGCGCGTTCATCCCACGCGCAATCCCAAGACCTTCGAAGAGTGGGTCTCCAACCAGTTTGGCAAGCGCCTGTTCCGCATCTTCTTCAAAACCTACACCGAGAAGGTGTGGGGGATGAGCTGCCACGAGATCTCCGCAGATTGGGCGGCGCAGCGGATCAAAGGGCTATCGCTCGGTTCGGCCATCAAGCACGCGCTTTTCGCCAAGCGCAAGGCCAAATCCCAAACAGGAGACCGCAAGCAGGTTGTGAAGACGCTGATCGACACCTTCCGGTATCCGCGACTGGGGCCGGGAATGATGTGGGAGGCGTGCACAGAAAAAGTTCGCCAACTGGGCGGGGAAGTGCTGCTAGGCCGCAGAGTGGTTGGCTGCCGCTTCGACTCCACCAGCAATCTCTGGATCGTGACTACCCGCAGCGCCAACGGCGACTTGGAAGAGTATCGCGCTGACAATTTAGTCTCGTCCATGCCCATCCGGGAACTGGTGGCACAGATCGAACCACAGCTACCCGAAGCCGCTCTCCAGGCTGCGCGCTCTTTGCGGTATCGCGACTTCTTGACCGTCGGACTGATCGTGCATGACCGCCGCCATTTCTCCGACAACTGGATTTACATTCACGATCCCAGTGTGCAGGTTGGCCGCGTGCAAAATTACAAGTCGTGGTCGCCGGAGATGGTTCCCGATGCCGGCTATTGCTCCTATGGCCTCGAATACTTCTGCTTCGAGGGTGATGGACTGTGGACCACGAGTGACTGTGAGCTGATCGAACTGGCCAAGAGGGAAATTCAAGAAGTAAATCTCGCTGCCAGTGCGGATGTGGTCGATGGCTGCGTGATCCGGCAGCCCAAGGCATATCCGGTTTATGACGACGCTTACCAGCAGCACGTCGATACGATTCGTAGGGTTCTCGAGGAAAACTATCCCACGGTTCACCTGGTTGGCCGCAATGGCATGCATAAGTACAACAATCAGGACCACGCCATGATGACGGCAATGCTTACGGCTAAGAACATCCTGGCGGGCACGCGCAAGTATGACGTATGGGCGGTGAACCAGGACGCCGAATACCACGAGGCGGGCGCGGCGGGTGAGCAGGCCGCGGAAGTAGAGACCCGCGTTCCAGTGAGCACACGCGCGACTGCAGGCTCTAGAAATTGGCCCTGGCTATGCGAGCGCGTTGTTGGACCTCGGCATGAGGCAGTGCCAGGTGAAGTCGGATCTGAAAAGGATCATAGTTAAACGTCCTTCCCGGTATCTATGATCGGTAAGGCGGCGCGGTAACGGAAGATCGTCAACACCCAGAAGAACAAAGCTCAGAACTGCTCCGAATTGCATGCAAAATTTCACGGTGGTGGACACACTGGGGACCCTCAAGGCATGCCTTGCTCTTCTCCCATTCATGTTTGCCCCAGGGTATGTTGCGGGATGGGTGCTCGATCTCTTTGAGTTCCGGCAGCGGCGTCCGATTCTGCGGCTGATTCTCGCCGTCCCTCTGAGCATCGCCATCTGTCCGATGCTTTCGTATCTGTTTGCACGGTTTCTGGCACCGGGGCTTTGGGCGTTCTATATCGTTCCATTCGCTGTTTGCGTGCTGCTTCTGGCCAAGGAAGCTCGGCGAGCGCAGCTTTGGTCAATTTCAAAATACATCTGGGTTGCTCTGGGCCTGATGGGACTATGGGGAGTCGTGGCCATCGGGTCGATGGTAGATCTGCAGATCGGGGAGAAGCTTTATCCGCCAATTATCGCTTATGACCATTCCGTTCGCACCGCCATGACGGTCGCGATCGCCCGCCATGTCCCCCCGAGCAATCCTTTCTTCGCCAATGCAGCGGCGCCTTTGCGCTATCACTACTTGTGGTTGCTGTTTTGCAGTCTGCCCATGAAGGTGTCCCATTTGTCGCCGAGATATGTGGTGTATTCCGGCGTCGTTTGGTGCGGACTGGGCTTGATGTGTGTGATCGCGCTCGGCCTCACGTTCCTGGTGCGAGTCCAAACAGATATCGAGCGAAAAGCTTTGCTCGCGGTTGGCCTGCTCTCGGTCACCGGCCTAGATATCTTGCCGAACTTGTACATTGGACTTGTGCGACGGTTCTGGCTCGCAGATATGGAGTGGTGGAACGATGTACAGATCACCTCTTGGGTTAACGCCATGTTGTGGGTACCGCACCACCTCGGCGCGTTGATCGCATGCTTCATTGCATTCTTGCTGCTGCGACACCAGGCCGACCTCCATCACAGGTGGGCCACCGGGCCAGTCATCGTGGCGGGTATGGCCTTTGCCAGCGCGGCGGGCATGTCGGTCTACGTTACGTTCACCTTCGTAGTTGCTGTCGCTCTTTGGCTGCTGGTGTTGATCACGCGGAAAGGCTGGTTGGAAGCAGCGATGTTCGTGAGCGCGGGTGCGGTAGCGTGTCTCTGGGCACTACCTTACCTTGCTGGTCTTCGGGGTTCTGGCCCTGGTGCTCCCGGTAGCGGCGCTGCTTTTGTGGAAGTCGCGCTGCGCCCGTTTCCACTCGGAGTTATTCTCGCCCAACAAATCGGCATCAACCTCCGGACGCCATTTGCGGTGACCGTCGCCAACGCGATGTTCCTGCCGATCAACTATGGGCTTGAACTCGGATTTTTTCTCGCCGTCGGCATTCTGCGCCTGCGGCAGCTCATTCGTGGCAGCATTGAGGTCAGCGTCAACGAACTGGCTGCCTGGACGCTGGTTATGACTAGTTTCCTGATCGGCACATTCCTGCGTTCGAGCACCATCAGCAGTAACGACCTAGGATGGCGATGCTTCCTTCCGACGCAACTAATTCTGCTGCTGTGGGGGGCGACGATGGTTCATGATTGGTGGTTTCATGGTTCCAGCGTCGTGTCACAACCCGCGTCGCGTCCGTGGGCCCGCGGGGGACTCGCGATGCTGATGATTTTAGGCATACTCGGAACTGCGTACCAGGTGTTCATGCTGCGCATGTTCCCGGTCCTCGTTGATCGCATTGCGATTGTGGGAGAGAGCTGGGTGGCTCCGAGCCGGCAGTTCGGCAAACGGGCATATGCGCTGCGGTCAGCATACGAAGTTCTCGATGCGCAACTGCCTTCTTCGGCGGTCCTGCAGAGCAATCCAGCTACGCAGGATCCCATTCTGCACATGCTATATTCCGGTCATGACGCCGCCGCCGGCAATGGAGAATGTGGGACAACGTTTGGTGGTGACCCTCGCCTCTGCGCTTCGCGCCTGCAGAAGATCGCTGGGTTATTCGAGCTTCCGGATGGCAGCGATTTAGACGCCACGTGCCGGGAGTATGGCATTGATGCAGTCGTAGTGGAGGATGCAGACCCCGTGTGGCGGGAGCCGTCATCCTGGATTTGGAGTCGGCAGCTGGCAGTCGCTAACGATTATGTGAGGGCGTTTCGCTGTGGCCGGGCCGTGGATACCATTCAGCGTTAGCGGAGACGGGGGCGACGTCTTGGCATTTCCTTTGACAGATTGCCAGCGCTGCCATCCAAACCGGTTGGCTAGTCATAATATCTAATCAACGATCACCTCCAGCTGATAACTCTCTTGCTTTAGACATCTGCATAGCGCGCTGTCTTCCTTTAGTAATCTGAGCGCGAAATTCTGTCCCTAACCGATAGGCATCTCCAACAAACGGGCTCTCTCGCTCCGCTGAATTGAATGAAGCGAATGCGAGATCAGCACGCCCGAGGGTAAGTTGGACATTTCCGAGCATCAAATACAGCGAGTGCGGCCTATCGGATAGCTCCGCTGCGCGACTAAGAACGCGCGCCTCCTCAGCATACCGACCCTTTTGATCATATAGTCTGGCAAGTGCGACTGGAGCATCGTCGGTGGAGCCGAGCTCGACCGAAGCGCGGAGTTCGCGTTCGGAATCTGCTGGAAACCCGAGATTGCCGAGCGCGATGCCTTTGGCGTAATGCAAAATCGGATTTTCAGAGAAGATGCGCTCCGCCTGATCAAGACGCTGGAGTGCTTCGGTGTTTCGATCTAGCACGATAAGAATGGCCGCAACATTTACTGAATACTTGAATTGCTCAGCTTTCCCGAGTGTGGCAGAGGGGTCTTCGAACTGAACGGTTTTGCAATCCATCTGGAGTCGATCAATAAGGTTGGCTGTTTCAGGAACGACGCGCAGAAACACCGCTCCAGATCCATCGAGAAAAACGGGGCGCCAGCGCCGAGCATCACAATAATTTTTCAAGGCCCGCAGTGCGATACCAGCTTGGAAATCCAGAGATACAATAATGGTGTTGATCTTCCGTGTGTCGGCTTCAGTCGCCCAATCCGCTGAATCCAATGACTGCGTCAACAAGTCTATATTGCGCAATAACAGCGTGCCCCCGAAGGGAACCGAACGGCCATCGATGTAGTCCGCGTACTCTGGTGCCAGCTCCCAAGTGACAAACCCGCCCAAATTGAAGTCATTAAAAACATTAGGTGGAAGTCGCTTCTTTAATAAAAATGCGGCCGCTTTTTCGGGATACCAGGAGGAGAGCCCCACTCCGAAAGTTGAGAATTCCTGGGGTGTGCGGAGATAGAAGTGATTTGTGACAAGATCAGAGGTTCTAATGGCGACAAACGATCCCAGCGCCAAAATCATCGTCACGGCCGCGACTGCCTTATACCGAGCTGATATCTTCAGTCGTTCGGTAACCCGTCTCGCCGGAACCGTGTCAAGCGCGTCCGCAAGAACCGACCCACCGATCACGACTACAACTGATGCGAACGACCCTTCCAGGCGTATAGCATGGATTACAGCGTAAATAGCACTCGCAAGAATCACTGCCGCCACAAGACGCTGCATTACCAGGCACATAACAAACGCCACAGTTGCCGCCAATATTAACCATAAAAGTGCACTCTTTGGCTCACGCCATCCTAGCGCTTCTGACAGTGCGCCAGGCGTAAGCCGCAAACCCATCCACTCCCAAATCCATTTGCTGTGAGTTTGAAGAATGTCGCGTTGCCTTGCCAAAGCAACGTAGATCCGCCAGCCCCATGGGTTTAACAGGGTTGCTATGCCGGTAGCTATCAACCATGGAGTTCCTCTTTGCAGCCGCAGCAGCGCGGTTGACCTGCGTGAAGGTATAACAGCATCATTGAGCTCCAGAGCCAGATATGCGCCACACATCGCCAGACCTGCAATGAACCCAAGGTGCAAGTTTACCCACACGCACATGAGGAAGGGCAAGGCCCATAACGGTCCGCGTCCCGACTGATGATAGTGCCACAAGACGTTTACGAATGCTGCGAACATGACCGCTGAAAACATTGCAGCTCTGGTCGCCGTACAAGCCGCAATGAGTGGGACCGAAACTATGGCCAAGGCAGCACCAACGAAGGAACAGCGACGCAGGAGTAGAGCGATGGTGCAGACACACGCTGCGGCACTTGCCCATGACAGGAGAGCATAACCGCCGAAGACGTACCCTAAATAGAGCAGAAGTTGCGATAGGGCTGGATAAATCCACTCCTTGCCCGCAGCAGTGTAAGAAAACACATCCGTCAGTGGTATGTGCCGATGTTGCACAATCCATCGACCGGTGGCTAACTGCCAACCGAGATCGAGATCCCCGACAGTGCGCAGGCCCGCCGCGAGCGCATATGTAAGTGCTAGAATCGCAAGCGCTAGTCGTGCGAAGCGAGAAAAACACATTCCTTGCAAGATGCTCATTTGCCGCATATCAGGGAGCACCTTTTCATTATCTTCAGGAATATCCCACGGCGTTGTGACAAGCATCACTAATCTTACTGATTTTCGTAGTCACGCACGAACTGCAAATGAGCCGGGCTGCATTGGAACGGCGTGTAAGCCCACAGCTCGCGCCTGAGTTCCGGAGCAACCCGCAAAGCTATGGATTCGGTCTTGGCCCACATCCGGAATATAGCTGCTTGCGTGATCGCGTAGCAATGTCATTCTTTTCTCACGAGAAGCATTCCAACTGCAAAGACCGTTTCGCGGCGCGGTGTGATTACTTTCATTGCACAGCGCTATGGCGGAGCGGTAACGGCGACCGAGGCGGGTTGGACCTTGTGCAAGTCATTCTTTCCGGTCGGCTTGGCGCCTTTTTATCCAGGTGCGATCCTGCATTGGTGGGAGGTAGCATGGGCCGTCCTGCTTTTATTGGGCGCTGGCTGCGTGGCTTGGAAATTTCACACGGGTCGTTCCTACTTGAAACCCATGTACTGGAAGTCTAGCGGAGTGTAATCGATTGAAAACGAAGGGGAATCTCTGACGACTCCCCTGGAAAATTGCGGGCTGTAGTAAAAGTGTAGTAGCTGGAGAGGTGGCCGAGAGACACTCGGCTACTGTTCCCACACAAATACACCTGCACGGAGCACATGCATGGAGAATACTGCTGAACCACAGGCTGAAGCATTGCCAATAAAAACACAGAAACGGATTCGAGCATATCGGCACACGGACATTTTGCATGTCGCAATCATTCTCGCCTGCGGCACTGCATTTCGCCTTATCTATCAAATGGCCTACAAGCCCTTCTGGTCCGGGGATAGCCATGACTATTCGAACATATTCTACTTCTGGACCCGCCACACGTATGCCAATGCCGAGCGCCCACCGGTGTATCCGCTTTTTCTCGGACTCGTGCAATGGTTGGCCGGTAACGCTCCGGTGCTGTCGGGGATGAGCGGGCCTTCGCAGTATCTGGCCGTCCGCTTGCAATGTCTGTTGGGCCTGTTAGCCGCGGTGCTCGTGTACTTCTCGTTGCGTGCTCTGGCGGTGCGCCCCAAACTCGCCCTTGCCGGCGGGATATGCTTTGCGCTGGTCGGTGCCATCTGCCTCTTCGAACTGCTCATCTTGTCGGAATTACTGTCGCTTTTTTTCTTGATGCTAGGGACATTGTTTTTCCTTCGCTGCATGCGAGCAGTAAACAACAGCACAAGTTTTGCATCCATGGCCCTGCTGAGTGGGGTGTGCTTCAGCTTCGCCATCCTGACGCGTCCTGAGAATCTTGTTTTCTTCCTCGCGCTCACCCTCGTGTTGGTGGTTCTTGCCGTGCGATGCAGCTATCTGCCTGGGATGCAGTGGGCCGCACGCTCAGTGGCAAAGGCCGCGTTGCTGCTGGTTGTTTCCACAGCTCCTCTTGTGCTCTGCTGGATGAGCTGGAACCTTGTTACTATCGGACAGTTTCGCATCAACACGTTCAACGGACTTACAAGGACCGAGTCCACCTACAACATGTTTAACCTTGTGGATAGCGAAGATCAGCTTGTCGGCAAGATCTTGTGGCGGAGCTATCTCTTAAAGAACGGCGATGGGCACATTTACCGGGATCACGTGTGGTTTGCCTGGAATGATCTCTTTATGGCATGGCAGAGCGGCTTGCTGCCGATCCCTCCCATGGGAGTGCGTCGTCCTGAGAATGCTTTGGTAATCAAGGCCCACAATTGGCTGGATCGTCAGCTCGGCACAAACAAAAACATTAACGTATTCCAAGGGGCGGATCTCTACGACTATCTCGGCCACGTCTCTTGGAAGCTTGCGAAGAAGTATCCCTCACTCTACCTGCACAATGTTCTGAACAACTTCGCGAGCGACACGTTTGACTACAGCGATTCGCCGCCAAGCCCATCTGAGACAGACGATCCCCGCGCTCCCGAGGGGGCAGCGTCATCCGTCACAATCCTCTTTACGGGGTCACGGTCTGGATCAATCGCTTGGAGGCACCATTGCTAACAGCCAGTTACTTGGTACTCCTGGCATACGTTCTATTCAGTCCGTTGCTGCTGTTGGGCCGGAAACGCGAGCACCTTCTACGGGATGGGGCCATAGTGGCACTCGCCATGGGAGCCTTTGCGACAATCCTCTGTTTCTGCGTCTTCGCGGCCTACTTCCCGCAGCACGGCGTACCCTTCATGGGAGTGCTCGTAATATGCGTTGTCTTTGCCGTCAGCAACTCTAAACGCATTCTGGGCTCTCTCCGCCCGGCAACTCCTGCCGCCTGAGACCGTACATTGAAGCTCGATACGCTGCTGTCAGCAAACTTACGGCCCATGGCTCACACGGCAGTCGTATGCGCCGGGCCAGGGGTGCGCGGCATGCCCGTGGGATTCGGACTCCGTTTTCCTTCGCCTCGAATGGCATGCGCGTGGCAGACACGGGCACGGAAAATTCTTTGCAGACTCCATTTCAGATTGCCCGCTACTAACAGGATTATAGATTGTTGCGAATCTGTTGCGTATTGCGGAACGTGTTGCGAAACGGACGCCGGAGATTTCTGGTGGACCAGCCACCCTCGGCGATCCCAGAACATCCGATGCCAGTTTATTTTGTCGTGGTCGGTGGGGGTTGGTACGGCAGCGGAAAGGCCCAGGGATAGAATCGAATCAGGAGATAGCGTTCGTCCGGCACGCCGCCCAATGTGAACGGCATCATTCCCAAGATAGAGCTATAAAAGCCAGCAGCTCGATTGATGCACATCGTGGCCATCCAACACCGGTCGTGCAGTTCGATCACTTCGCTGGAACTCGCCAAGGCCATAGGGATGGCAACCGGATTGTTGTTGTTTTCAGGCTGAACGATGAGGTCGGCCGAGGTAACCTCTTTGAGGTGGGCGAGATCCAGCGGTTGCGCACCGAACGACTGCATGTAGTATTGCCATCCCCAGTGGCCGAAAAAGAAAACTCTGCCGGGCTGACCCGCAGTCTTGTCGTGAACGATTTGGGCGGCCTCCCTCTCTGAATTGGCCAGTGTCGTGTCACCCCACGCTACCCAGAGACTCAGCAGACCAGAGACCACTAACGGAACGACGAGCGCCCACACGGCGGAGTGGGGGGGGCGCTGTACATGGTCGAGGCGCCGCACGATTAGAATCGCGGCTGCTGGAATCAGTGGAAGCACTGAGCGGGAATTGACGCACCAATTCAAGTACGCGGCAAATGCGAAAGTGCCGGCCACCCACGCCGCCAGAAAAACCGAGTCCGCATCTCGCCGCCGCCAGACATCGGACACGCCAAGAGCAAGCACTGAGATTCCGCCGGCGATGAATAACAGCAGCTGCACCGCGAGAAATCCTTGGTGTTCTTTCGGAAACGGACTCCCGCATTGAACCAGCCCCCAGGCTGCGGCCGCTGCGCCCAGGGCAGCGGCAACGCAGGCTCCGAGGATGAAGGTTCGCCGCCAAAGCCAGGGGATAAAAATCAGCGCCGGCAACGTGCAACCTCCAACGAAGGCCAGTCCTACTGTGCTACCGCCCCAGAAAGACATGGGATGTTCCGCACGAGTTTTCCCCGCGTAGGCCGCAGCGGAGGAAAGCAAGCCCCGTCCGTACAGTGAGCCCGTCCACTCCTGGTATCCGCCGAGGATCGCGACCGGAATCAGCAAATAGAGCACCCAAACCCCTAGACTCTTTCTCTTCCAGAGCGAGTAGAGAAGCAGCAAGGGAATCAAGCACGCGCCAAAGTACTTGGTAAGAGCGCAAGCTGCGATCAGCAGACCGCTGCCAGCCAGATAGAAAGGTTTTCCTTCTTTCAGCCCCCAGCGCCACAGAATGATAGCGAGCATCCAAAGCGCCAACATCGGGACATCGCTCATGATGCTGGTGGAAGATACCAGGAACCCGGGCGTGACAAGCATGATGACTCCAGCCACCAGCGGCGAGCTTGTTAACTCGCTTGCCAGTTGATACACGCCCATGACAACTGCCAATGCGGGTAGAAAAAAAGCGAGGTGCAATGCGTATTCCGACCATCCAGCCGCGTAACCGACCGCCGCGCCGTAATAAGCAGACAGGGGCGGATTCTGCATGACATCCGACATGGGCATCGCGGTCTTGTACCAGACGACCGGGAATCCGTAAGGATCAAGCGGCTTCTCTACGATGTGCTTCGCTGCCCATATTAAAGAGGGTGTCATCCATATGAAAAGCCTTTCCCACAAAGGGCAGCAAGCACAGCAGAGTCAGCGCAAACAAGCACGTGCGGGACATGGCTGGAGACCAGACCTGAGCGTCGCTCGGGGAGGGCGCTTCGCCTGTGCTACGTCCCTGCACCGATTTGTTGACCTTATGAATTTTCTTGGTACGCTTCATGAGCCGGCGTTTCCTTCTTTAGCCTCGAACACGGCACACATCCACTTCCAGAGGGCCCTAGTGTCGGAGCCGGACGATCCCATAGCCCTGCTGCAGAGCGGGATCTACTTAGTGAAGCACGGCCGTTACCAGGAGTCCATCGAGAACCTGGAGAGGTTTGTTCGCATCAGCCGGGATCCCAGGGAAATCACCAGCGCCTACCGGTATCTCGGGGTGGCTTACGGCGAACTGCGGAATTCTAATCCTCGGGAATAGCGCGTCCGCCCAAATCTATTTGCCCAACGTTCACCAGCGCGCTTGGGCCAGTCCGGATTCAGAACCAACTCTGGCAGTTGGTGCACTCATCGCAACACTCATCAACCATCACTGAAGTTCTGGGCCATGAAATTACCTGTGCTCAAGGTCACGCGCAAGCCTAACGAAACGGCCCCCACGAGGATGGACAAACTCGAGAAGTAGCGGATCGCGCAGAAGAAAACAGCGGCAGGCCAGATGAGATAAAACTGCTGGTCATCGAATGAGCCGGAGAATGCCACTATAGTCATCCGTCCAAACGCGCGGAGGAATCTCCCTCTCGAAAGGAGGCAGAGTCTGCTCTAGTTCTTGGATATTAAGTGCGCCGGGACGCCGCGCGAGCAATACCCAACAGCTAGTCCAGAAGGGATCTCTGGCCAGATTGAATTTGATAACAGAATCCGCATGGAAGTACGCGATCGTTCCCTGAACCACTGGCAATAGGTCAATGTGCCGGCTGCTGATGTGGACTGCAATGATTCCATTCTCTGGATCCAAGTGCTGCCAGTAGGTTCCAAATGCCTCCAGGGTGAGTAGATGGACGGGAACTGCGTCGCCGGAGAAAGCATCAAGGATCAGGACATCGAACTCCTGCTTGTTTCCCATGGCCAATTCTCGTTCCAGAAGTAGGCGTCCATCGCCAAGTTCCACGTCCACGCTGGCGGCCGAGTCACGAAGGTAGGTGAACACGGGCTGTGGACCCGAGGAGAGCTTCACGACCTCAGGATTGATCTCGTAGTACCGGAAATAATCGCCGAGCCGCCCATACGCCGCCAGAGTTCCGGCGCCAAGCCCCACCAATCCTACGCGGAGACTCTCCCCGGGGATACTCCGTTTGGGATGGTTCTGCAGCACGATGCCGATTCCGCTCTTCTTGCCGTAATAAGTAAGGGGCTCTCTGTCGTTCGGCGGATCAAACTGCGCACCATGCATGGTCCGGCCGTGCATCAGCACCCTGCCTCGACGTGAACGGAAGACGCGAATCGATCCATAGAAGTTACGCGCGCTCAGGTAAGGTTCGGGTGAAGACTGGGTGCTGCGATAGAGTGCGGCCCAGGCCAGCACCGCGATGCATATAACGTATACCTGCACGAAACGAAAGCCTCGTTCATGAGAGCTTTGGCCTCTGCCCAGGACGTAGGTGCTTAGGACGACAACGGCGCCGATCAGCAGTGCGAATGGGTAAAAACGCAATCTTTCGAGCAACTGCGGAACACCAGGCAACCAGAGACCGCCAAGGTAGGCAGCGAGGATGGCGCCACCGGCGAGCGCCGCCGGCAGCCGGAAGTCACGCTCGAAGATCCACGAAGCTGGATCGAGAAATAAGCAGACCAAGAACAAGATGATAATGGCGCCCAAAGTTAACTGGAACTCGGTGAAGAACGTGAACACATAGGGCGCGACAATGCCTACGAAAATGCCTCCCGCAGCGCCGCCGGCAGAAATGGCTAAGTAGAAGGAAGTGAGGCGTTTCACGCTTGGCTTCAAGCGCACAAGTTCGCCATGGCAAATCATGCAGCCGAGGAAAAGTAACACTGGAAGGAGAAGCGCCTGAGTCTGATCGTCGGCAACCTGCAACGCCGCGCAAGTCAGAAACAGGCTGACTGCAAAAAGCGGGTGGAAAATCGATCGCCGATACCACCGCGGGTTATCAAAGCACAGAATGAAGCTGAGAAGATAGAGAGCAAGCGGCAATACCCAAAGCAGCGGAACCGTCGTCACTTCCTGGCAAAGTAGGTTGGTAGTGGCTAACAGCAGCGATGATGGGCATGCAGCCAGCAGGAACCATACGGCATAGGTGAGCACGCTGGTTTGAGTTTCGGCAGTGGCGCTGGCCATGTTTTCAGCGGTCTGAGTTTCTTCCGTTGCGTTTCTGGCTTTCCACGCGCACATTCCACATCCAGCAATGAATCCGCAGAACAGGAGCGACCAGAACCTGCCCTGGGTCTTGAGTCGAAGCGTGGGCTCAAGCAAAAAAGGGAAAGTCAGAAGTCCCAACAACGAGCCCACGTTTGAGATGGAGTACAGCTTATAGGTGCCCGACCCCCCGCCCAGACGAGCGAACCAGCGCTGCAGCAGAGGTCCGGTGGTGGAGAGAACGAAGAAAGGAAGGCCAGCCGAGGCCAGGATAATGGCCACAACGTCGCGCGTCGGATCCCCGCCCGCCTGCGGTTTCAATGAGGCGCCTGGGGTGATTGCCGAGGGCCATCGGAAGGAGAGCGTGAGGACCATCAGGAATGCGATGAACAGCAGCGCGAGATGAATCCTGGTCTGCGCAATCGTCGAAAGCTGAGAAGAAATCACATGGGAGTAAATGTATCCTCCCAGCAACAAAGTTTGGAACACCAACATGCTCGTCGTCCAGACCGCAGCGGAACCACCGAACCAGGGCAGAATGCATTTGCTGACGATCAATTGCATCTGAAAAAGCAAAAATGCGCTCAGGAACGAGGTAGATGCGAAGAGCAACGTCTTGGCCGGAGTGGGCTTAGAGGCCAAAGTAGAATTTGCAGTTTGCGGGAAATCGGCTGTGCTTGAACTCAAGCTGCTCTCCGACAAGAATTGAGCGATCGGTGCGAAATTCTAAGTCTGGTCCATTTGTGCTGGTCTGGCTAATTGTAAGGCAGACTGATGAAAAACGGTCCAGCGCAGTACACGTCGCAGCCCTTTGCAATCCGCTTTATCGGCGGCGTGTCTTCCCGCGTTAGCGCGAAGAGGAGACATTAGGCGCGGCCGAACAATGAGCGCACTCCAGGAGCTGCGCAGTCGATTGAGTCTACGCGGTTTACAGCAGCTTGCCGTTTCGTTCTTGGTTAGAACGGTTTCCCAGTCCATGTGATCGCCATCACATTGTTCGGTGACGTAGAATGCTGCCAGTGCTGTTCGCTACCTTATAACGTAAATCACAGTCAGAGCGCGATAAAACCCTTTCATACTGCCGGGACACGCTCGTCCAGTCTTGATGCCCCAAGCGAAGCTGGGCCTCAAGCGCAATACGAACTACGAGGGAATAGGGCAATGGCGAATGAACTCACCACGCAACCAACTGCGGGATCAGCCTGGCAGGTTAAGCAGGTCTACGCGATGGCGGTAATCAGCCTCGTGGTTGGACTGGCAATCGGATACCTGTTCCGCGGATCGCAATCGCCTGCGGCGCCGGCACCACCCGCCTCCAATGTCCAACCGTCAGGTGGCATGGGCGGACAGATGCCTAGCCTTGACCAAATGAAACAGATGGCCGATACGAAGGCCGCACCGCTGCTCGAAGAGCTGAAGGGCGATCCGAACAACAGCGATCTGCTCATCCAGGTCGGAGACATCTACAAATCTACCCACCAGTTCAAGGAAGCGGCCGCCTACTACGACAAGTCACTGCACGTTAATCCAAAGAACGCTGCCATTCGTACCGAGATGGCTTCGTGCCTGTACTACTCCGGCGATGTGGATGGGGCGATCAGCCAGCTTCAGAAGGCTCTGCAGTACGATCCCAACGATGCCAACTCGCTGTTCAACCTCGGCTTGTTCAAGTGGCAGGGAAAACAGGACGGTAAGGGAGCGCTGGCAGTCTGGCAGCGGTTGCTGAAGTCGAACCCACATTTGAGCGCAGAACGCAAAGCCACGGTGCAGAAACTGATGGCCGATGTCCAGATGCAGGGTAAGAGCTAGCACCCTGACTGGTACCACCAGATGCCGAAACGCAGGTCGCGGCGGCTTCCGCCGGCAAACTAGACGGGATATGAAGGAGCACTGAGAAATGACGGATACAAATCGAGCAACTTCCATCGAGCAATGGACCAGCGTGCAGGCATACACATTGGCGGTCATCTGCCTGCTGGTGGGAATCGCCGGGGGCTGGTTCATCCGCGGATCCAAGAGTCCAGCCGCTGCCCCGGGTGAGACGGCGAGCACATCCGCACCGGTTGTCGGGAATGCGGGCGCAGGCTCCCAAGCTCCAACCCCGGCTCAGATGCAGAAAATGGCCGACACGCAAGCTGGACCGTTGCTCGAGAAGCTCAAGGCAGACCCGAACAACGCCGGACTTCTGGCAAGCATCGGGAACATCTATTACGACACCCAGCAATTCCCCACAGCCATTGATTACTACCAGCGTGCACTGAAGGTGGATCCAGCCAATGCGGGCGTTCGTACTGATATGGCGACCGCCTATTGGTACACCGGCAACGCCGATGCCGCCATCGCGGAATTCCAGAAATCGCTTTCTTACGAACCCAACAAAGCCAACACATTGTTCAATCTGGGCATCGTCGAATGGCAGGGCAAGATGGATATCGACAAAGCTGTCGCCACCTGGCAGAAGTTGCTGGATACGAATCCGAACTATGAAGGCAAAGACAAGGTTTTGGAACTGATGGCGCAGGCGAAAAAGCACTCGGGGGTAAAACCGGGAAGGCCCGCAAAGCCGTTGCAATAGCTTGCTCTGACGGAGACGTTGCGCCAATGAGCGGCGGCTGCGCGCGCGAGCCGTATTTCTATGCCGCACTTGCCAGTGTGATCTCTTTCTCAGACAAGCGGGTGGCGCCGGCTACTTTTCTTCCGACACGGATACCACTACACGGAACACGGGCATGGAGAATACCGCCGAGGTACAGGGTGAAGCATTGCCAACACCTTGAGCACGTCGGCTATCACTTCCTGGAACGGGAGCGGGATGTGCGGGATCGGCTAGGAGTTCGTCGTGCGCTTGGTGCCTGCTGAACAAACAAAGTTGCAGTCACGAGAAGCGCACCCACCAGTATGGGCTTTTGCCGAATGCCAGCCAGGAACTGTCCAGGAGACTTCGCAATAGATTCCTTATGCACATAGCCTGAACTTGTCAATTGCAGCCAATAAATTATCATGTCCTGTTGGCACTCATCTTCAGGATTTGCACGCCTAGCACCGGTATGCTACATTCCACCCAGACGTCATACTTGCGGCCGCCAAGATGCTCTTGGCGGTGAGCATTGCCGGAGAAGGGAACTCTGCAAGGTCCCAACCGTTGAGCTTTGTTGAGGAGTTGCGACCCCTGCCGCGGCTGCATTGGCTGCAACTATGCGCTCTGGTTGCGCTGCTCGCTGGGGTGGGAGAGGTCGCATTCCAGTTAAAACTCTGCGTGCTCGACCTCGACCTGTGGTGGCATCTCAAAGTTGGCGACTGGATCGTTGAGCATCTGTCCGTTCCGCATACCGGTATCCTGTCGCGCACCGCCGCCAACCGCCCCTGGGTTGCCTACAGTTGGGGCTATGAAGTATTGCTAGCCCGGGCCTATGCCTGGTTTGGTCTCCTCGGCATTGGCATCTTCGGGACCTTCCTCACCCTCGCTGTCGCGTATGCCATTTACTGGATGCTGCGCCGCCTTTCGGGCCGGTTCTGGCTGGCATGTGTGATGACGGGGGTAACCTGTTTGGCATTCCTCTTCAACACAATGCCGCGGCCTTTCTTCGTTTCCATGGTGCTCTTCTCGGTGACTTTGACTCTCCTTCTAGAGGCGAATCGCAGCGGCCGCATGCAAACCCTCTATTGGCTGCCGCTGATTTTTCTGGTGTGGGCCAACCTGCACATCCAGTTTATCTATGGTTTGTTCCTCGTCGGTCTACTGGGTGCCGTATCGCTTGCGCAGCGACTGGCGAACAAAATCGGGATTGCTCCCGGCTTCCTGCTTCCGCCCAGGCTTCCGGTCGTAAATCTGGCGGCCTTGTTCGCTGTCTGCGTACTCGCAACCTTGATTGGCCCCAACTTCTATCATCCGTATCAGGCGGTTTACGAGTATTCGAAAGCGAAGGTTACCTACTCCATCATCGTGGAATTGCAGCCACTGGCTTTCCGTTGGTATAACGATTACGCGGAACTCCTGCTCACGGCTGCGGGATTCTTCGCCGTGGGGTGGCAAAAGAAGCTCGACCTATTCAAGCTAGCGTTGCTGACGGTCGCAAGCGTGGTTGCTTATCGAACCATGCGCGATGCCTGGTTCATCTGCATTCCGGCCGCGGCTTGTATCGCGGACTTTCCCGCGCCGGAGGCGGAGCGCGACCGCCCTGAGAGTTGGTTCGAGAAGATTGGAGTGGCGGTGGCCGTCGTTTTGTTGTTGACGCTGTTCTCTCGAGGTACCGACTTCAACCAACGTGGGTTCGATCGGGCAATCAGTTCCCAATATCCAGTGGACGCGATCAACTTCCTGCGGCGCAATCCGGTACCTGGCCCGCTCTACAACAATCTCAACTGGGGCGGTTTCCTGATGTGGTACATGCCCGATTACCCCGTGGCGATCGACGGACGTAACGATCTTTACGGGGACGAACTCGTCCGCCTCTTCTTTCAGACCCAGAATGCTGACTCGTACGACACAGACCCTTATCTCAATGAGGCGGGCGTAGTGCTGTTGGACTCGCGCCTTCCCCTAGCCAAGATACTAACCGTTGATCCGCGCTTCCAACTCGTTTACCGCGATAAAATCGCGACTGTATACGCGCGGCGGCAACAGCCTGCGCATCCGAGTGAATGAGGTCTGGCATGTTGGATCGCCCGAACCGTTGTGCCACGAAATGATTCAGAAGCCCGCACGCGCACAAGCTGGACGGCCATCACAGTTGCGCGTGATCCGCGTCACTTTCCTACGGTCAGCGGAGTGCCAGAATCCTCTTTTTGGGTGGGATCGGAAGCTGGGCGGGATTGCCTACTCTGCTGTCGCCTTTTGCAACAGAGCTTCGAGGTTCGAGTTCGATGATTCAAGAGCAAGAACAGGATCGTAAAATCAGCACTATCATCCAAGAACAAGAACAAAATGGGGCTATCCGTCCCAATGTTCAAGGACATACAGCGTTTTTGATGCGCGTCGTCCTAATTAGTGCGTCGAGCATTGCGCTCTTCTACTCGCTCGGGGAGCAACTTCTTAGAACTTGGGACGAGTCTATCTACGCCGAGGTCGCGAAGGAAATGTTAACGCGGCATTCTTGGTGGACACTCTCTTGGAATTTCCAACCTTGGGTTGACAAGCCCCCGCTGTTTATGTGGTTCACCGCTCTACTGTATCGCTGCTTCGGAGTCTCGGAGACAACATCGCGCATGGTAGGAGTTCTATGCGGTGTGGCAACGATTTGGCTTACGTTTGAAATCGGCCGCCGTTTAATGGACGATTGGAGCGGATTCGCCGCAGCATTCATCCTTCTTACGAACGGCTATTTCATCTACGGAAGTAGATTTGAAGCGATCAATGTGCCGCTTGCGTGCTGTTTCACATTGGCAGCCTACGGGTACCTGCGTGTAGTACAAGGCGAGTCACACTGGTGGTACGCCATAGGTGCAGCCACGGGGATGGCGATTATGCTGAAGTCAGCCGCCGGACTAGCCGTACCAATGTCGGTGGGTTTGGCGCTTCTGTTAGACCGCCGCTTCAGAACGATACGCACTCGTGAAGTTCGAAATTCAGCTTTGCTCGCCTGCGCCATAGCTCTACCATGGCATGTATTGATGGTGATCGGCCACGGTCGAGTTTTCCTGAACGCGTATCTCGGAAACGTGGTCGCGCGGATGGAGGGATTGGATTCGCGCCCTAAGCCGGCCTACTACTACTTGTGGGTGTACTGGCATGATTTCGGGCCTTTCGCTCTGGTGGCGCTTCTCGGTCTGTTGTGGCATTTTAAAAAAAGAAACTCGTCTATTGTCATTGCAATCGTGCTGGTAGTAACGATAAGTGTTAGCCTGATCGGCTCTAAACTGATGGCCTATGCTCTACCCGCGTTTCCTTTCATAAGTTTGTTGGCAGCAATGGCAATGCAAAGGCTGAAAGCCGTTAAGTATGCGATCCTCTGCGCAGTTATCATCCTCCCTTTGTACTGGTTTTTGCAGAGAGACTTTGTCCACCTTATTTACGGCGAATATGGTTATGTCGGATCTATGAACTCAAGGGACGAACCTTTGATGCGCCTTTTAATTCAAGCTCGTCCCAACGATCACGAAGCATCTCCTACCCCTCTTATCATCTGCATGGATGGCTTTCGATTCCAAAAACAACAAGCAGTCTTCTATGGTGGTCGTCCCGTCATTGAAGCGTTCCTAGTTGCTCCAATAAACGATACAGAGTCTCCCCTTGAACAGGTTGTAACCTCTCGCCCAACGACTATAATCATTCGGAACGATCTGTATCCAGAGCTAGCAAACTCTGCGAGGTATAGTTTCAGAGTGATAGCGCAAAATGGTCCGCTAATGCTAGGTCAGATTTCGCGCCTGTGAATGGCGCGGTCCGTGCGAGGCGGGCAATAGCCCCGGGCGGTATTCCCAAACTCTACGAGCACCATACGAACGCCATAAGAGCTACGGTTTAGTCAGCACCAGCGCCAGGTTGTCGCTGTACACCATTCGAAATGCCGGCAGCGTTGTGAGGGCTTCGCCCATCGGCGAGTTTCGCCGCAACAGCAGTGTGCCAGCCTGGGCCATGGGGGGATAGGCCTGGTAAGGAACCTCGGCGTTCATCACCTTGAAGTATTGGACGATCAAGTTCTCGTCATACAAGTCAATGCGGTCGTCGATAGCGACGGGATATTCAGGCAAGTACCAAGTCAGGAATCCGCCCCATTCATATAAGTTGAACAGCGGCTGCGGAAGGTGCTGTTGGCGAATGTAATTGCAGGCGGCAACCGGATAGCTGTGAGCGACCTTTGCCAGCAGCACCTCATTGCTGCTGGGAATTTCGAGCAAGGCCGCGAGCACCAAAATCGCGACCGACGAGCTGCCGGCAAACAGCAACTGGCGGTTCCGAGCGCGCTTCAGGTGCACGTCTGTGTCGTCCGCGCCTGGAGTGCCGCCCGTATCGCGGATTGCCTCGGCGATCACCGCAATTGCTGCCAGCGCTGCAAACCAAGCGTCGCGCTGTGCATAAAACGAGAGCATCGCGCAGCCGCTTAGAAGCGCAATCTGGAAGAGGTCGTGGGAACGTCGCAGCCCGAGCGCCAGAAACGCTGCCATGGTCAACAGCATCAGAGCGTAGTCTCGCGGCTGGCGGAAACCCATAGCATGGAAGTCCGGCATGTAACGGTTGCCCGGGCTGGTGAGGCTCGCAAGAAAAACTCCGTAGAGGTGATAGAAATACGGCGTAATGATGGTGGCGATCCCGCAGAGCATTGCTACAATTCCAGCGTTCGCCGGCGAAACAGCCCCCTCTTGTCGCAAACCCCTGACTGCCAAGTGACGTCTAAGATCCTGGAGTAACGACGCAGTCAGGAAAAGCCCAAGCAGCAGGATTCCGTAGACAAACTGAATGTCCAGATTGGCCCAGACCAGGAAAAGCGGGGGCAGCCAGAAAAGAAGTCGAAAAGTGCCTGTGGTGCGGCTTTCGTACAGCAGTAGCAATTCGATAGCAAACAAAATCATCGAGCAGTAGCTGGGACCCGCCTGAACGCTGTCGACCATGTATTGTGCAGTGGCCGACAGCGCGAGCGCAGGCCAAAATCTTCCGCGTAAGCCACCCGCCAAGAGGAATGTCACCACCGCAAGTGCCGATTTGAAGGCCATCAATAGGGCCGGGATCGAGCGGAGGCCCAGCAGTCGGAATGAGAATGCAACCAGCAGATCATAGCCCCAGCTTGAGGCAGACCAGGGGAGCTGCGGCGACTGCGAGAAAAGCCCACTATGTGGCACGCCATGGTTTTGCAGGATCCAAATTCCCATACGCAGGTGCCACCAGATGTCATCATTCGAGAGAGCTGATAGGGAAGAGAGTTTCTTGGCCTCGAAAACGGCCGCTGAAACGAACAACAACAACGTCGTGCCGACCTGCGGCATCGCAATAACAAACGGACTGTGTCGCGAGTTCGAATGATCTGTTCTTCGCGGGCGAGAGTTCATCGGGAACCATGCGAGGCGGCAAAAGCAATCACAAACGGGGCTCGGCGCTTCTTTGTTGTCGCTCGCCATCCTCCCACAAGAACGGCGGTTGTTCGTCAATCCCCGCTCTTCTCGCTATCGCTTGATGCCCTTACCAATGTTGATATTGAGCTGGGAGGTGTTGACCTGCGTCACCGTACCGTTATCGTTGTGGCTGTACATATGACACACGAGAGTACAAGTCTTGTTGGCTTTCTTGTAGGCAATTCCAATCTCGCCGCCGGGGTTAAGCGCATTTAGCGCCACTACATTTGTATCGAAGTTCACCAAACGCTCGCCCGAAATAGTCGGCGATGTAGCGCCCATTCCGTGTGCGGTGTGGCAAACCGAGCAGGAGATACCCACAGTGCTGACGTGAAGGGAATGATACTGGAAGCTGCTGTTTGCAAACAAGCTTGTTAGATTGTGGCACTTTCCACATAGTGCCCAGGGTCCCGGCACAGCACCTCCGGCGCTGGTCAATTGGCCAGGGAACAAGGTCGAAGCAATGATGGGGCTGCCCGGTCCACCGGTCGGAAAAACGCCCGGCGAAACCTTGCTCATCTCATACCGACGCTCCAATATGTGGGGATAAGCCGAGCCGTGCGGACCGCTTGGCCCGGTCCCACCAAACTCGCGATTGTCATCGCTATTGTGACAATCGGTACAGAGAATCTGCGTACCCATCTGCCGCCCCTGGGTGACGCCGTCCAATAGAAGCATGCTCGAACGAAGACTGGGCTGAGGATACATTGAGGATCTAACGTGCGTCACCGGATGAGCCGATGTGGCGGTAGCTGCGAACTGAGGGATCACATTACCCGGATCCGAAACAAAAGCGACGGACCGCGCCGGGAGGTATCCGAATGCCGAGGATGAAGGCTTGCCGGAGCTCGTGCCGTGGCAGCGCAGGCAGTTCTCGTATTGATTTTGAGCTGGCGAAATAGGACTGACACCATCGGTGGCCAGTACCCCATTCACGGCGGCTTGGGAGGCTCGAATCTGTGGCGGATTGGGGAATGTGCTGCCAACCTTCTGCGCACCGTGCGGATTGTGGCAGTCAACGCACGTTGCATGGCGGCTGCTGCTCACCAGCGCCGGTTCGGCGGTATCGTGCGCCTTGGTTCCCGAAGGAAACGGATGATAGGAAGTCTTGGAGAACTCGGCGTAAACGTTGGACAAGGCCGGACTGATATTGTTGTTGCCATTGTGGCAGGTTATACAATTCTGGGTCGAAGCGTCCATGTTGGCCAGCAGTGGCGTCGCGCCGCGCAACAGACGCGACGGGCCATCGGCATTGTGCTCCACATGACAGCTTGAGCATGCGTTCAGGGCAACGGTTTTATACGGTCCGACATTTGCTGCCGGTAAGGCTGAATTTGAAATTGTCGCATGGACGCTGGTTGGCCATGGCACCAGCGGATTCGTTGCATTGTTGACGGTACGCGGAGAAGTCCCGTGGCAGGACAGGCACATTGAGCCCCCGGAACTGTCGCGCACCAGGAAGTTCGAAGCAACAGGATCACCGTTCTGGACGTGCGGATCGTGGCAACTCTCACATTCGACATTTCCCTCGATAAGCTTGACGCGTTTAACGGGGTCCGCAGTTTGTTTGCTTCCTACCAGACTTCCCACCAAGTCTGCCGAATCCTTCAGCGAGTTAAAGCTGAAAGGATGCGAGTTTTGTAAGTTGGTGCCAAGAATGTCGCTAGCGTTCATCTTGCCTTGCAATTTGATCTGCCCGTAGGGCACCGTTTGGCCCGGAGCGACGGTTCCATCGTGGCAACTCAGACAAAGGCTGCTGTGGCCTCCCACCGGAGGCTGTTTCATCGCCTGATCCGACGTGGTTTTGCTAACATTCGAGCTGGTTTTGCTAACACTACCGTATAGCGTATAGGTCTGCGTGGAATAGGTTTGGGCCCAAAGCGGTCCCTTGCCGATTCCAGAATGAGGAGCATGGCAGTACTGGCACGGAGGAAGCGAGCCGCCTTTAACGGGAGATCGTCCGCTGGGAGACAGATCGTGCATTCCCAGAACATCGCCATTAATTTGCGCTTGCAAACCGCCGGCAATGGCGAGGACAGCCACGCATAACCACAACTTCATTTTCACTGCCTTCACTGCCCCCCACCCTCCGGTCGTTTTCCATGATAGTGAAACACCTGCACGCGGCTATTGTACGAATCCACTACATACACGGAGTCGTTCCGATCGATAAATAGACCCGAAGGCAGATTAAATGTGCCAGGCTCGGAACCATCCGTCCCGAAGTAATAAAGCAGATCTCCTAGCCGATCGAACACATGCACCGTGTTCCAGGCACCATCGACCACGTACAGGTGACCTTCGCTATCGAAGCTGATTCCTTTTGGCCGGAAGAAGCTTCCGACGCCGTCGCCAATACTGCCAACCGCGTACTCGAAACCGCCACTGCGATCAAACACCTGCACGCGGAAATTCATGGCATCGACCACCGCAACGTTTTGTCCGTGCAACACAATTTCGGTTGGAAAATTGAACTGGCCAGGCTCAGTGCCAGTCTGGCCGATCGTTTGCATCACTTGGCCCTGCATATCCAGGACAAAAACCTGGTTGCGCAGCGTATCGCTCACATAAATCCGCTGTGCAGCCGAGTCCACCGCAATCCCAGTGGGGCGCTTAAAGTATCCTTCACCGCCTCGCAGACTGCCAATGTTGCGTTTGAACTTGCCGTTGGCGTCAAAAACGAAAATTCTCCCCGTCTCCGAATCGGTGACGTAGAAGTTGTCTTCGCTATCGACCGCCACGCACTGCGGCGAACGCAACGAGTTCTCGTCCTTGTCGCGGCGGGTAATAAATTTGTACTTGTGCTCGGCGAAGTCGAAAATGTGGACGCCCATCGCCCCTGGGTCGGTGACCATCGCCGTGCCGCGCGAATTGATGGCGACGCCATAGGGGCGAATCATTCGGTGCCTGTCCGGCGCACCAATTACGACGTCCAGAACCTTGGTAAAGAACCCGCGTTTCGGTGTTACGTCGCGGTCGGTGTCGAAGATGCGCTCAAACGACAACTTGCGCCCACCTTCCAGCAGCAGGTCGGGCACCGGAGGCGGCTCATTTTTCTCAATCTTGACCTTAGATGCATAGGCCGGCGCCCACAGGCTGAGCACCAGTGCCAGGTACATGCAGGATTTAGCCGAAACCGTCGTCACCCGATACCGGATTAGAACGGCCTGAACCATCGCTGAATACCAATATAGAAGGAGGAGTAGTCCACTGGCAAGGCGCCCTCCGTAGTCGTTCCACCCTGGATGAGGCGCGTATAACCGCCGCCGAGCGATACCTTGCGGAACTGCCACTGCGTGAAATAGAGGAACATCTTCGACGAAGAGTTCGCGAAAACCGTCGGAGTCGCCGTATCGGTCGCCGCTTTGGAGTAACCCGCACTCATCGTCCACTGCCTCATCGGAGTCGCCGAGAGACTGGCACTATAGGACGAGCCGTTTTCCAGCAAATACTGGTTACCGCTGAGCACCGGAACAATCGTCACCGGCGCTGACACCAGTCCGCTCGCGGTAAGCAGCGCCGTGCCGTAGGAGCTTGCGTAGGAGAACGCTCCGCCGTAGCCTTTGTACGTCAAGTTGGTCCCAAAGCCTTGCGAGTGGCTGCTCGAACCCGGGAGCTGGCCCAAGCCCGTATGGAACCCGTGGTAGTTGGCGTTCCAGAGCAGATGTCGGGTAAGGGAACGACTCGCGTTTGCCAGGTATGAATAATCTGATGTGACCTGTGTCGCCAGCACCGTCTGCACGTTTTGCGCGTAGCCGAAGCCCGCGCTCAAATCGAAGCCCCTCATCTTTTTATTGAAGTTTACTCCCGCCACCAGGCCCGTTCCCTGATTACCGCCCTCGGTGGCCTGATCGTTGACACCGCCGTAGAAGTTAAACGCGCCCCACAGGGGCTTGTGGAAGTTATAGTTCAGGACGGCACTGAATTGGTCGACCGCCACGCTATGTCCATATACCTCTTGCTGAACCCGGGTGAAATCAAATGAGGCGTTCAGGCCCTTGCCGATGGCGACGCTATCGAAATTGTATAGGGTCAACGAATGGCTTTGCGAGCCAAAGTTTACCTGCGGAGCTACGCTCCCGGCACTGATCAGTTGTTCCTCCACCAGTCCGTTGAGACTCGAGTCGTACTGAAAGCCAAAGCTGGTGGTGAGCCGTCTCAAGGGCACGAAACTAGCATTCCCGGTGAAGGTTTGGTCCGAGCCTGAGGTGCGGCTCCCATTTCCCTCCCCGTTGAAGCTTCCGTAGGTATAGCCGAATGTAACCCCGCCCTGCATGGGCAATTTGTGATTGGTGTTAAAAGTAAATGTCTTTGAGTTTTCGTCGTTTTCAATGGTCTCACCAGCGGTTAGAAACGAGGGCAGTTCCGTGTGGGTACCCAAATCGGAGAAGCGGGCCGAGTTCATCCAGCCGTGCAGCCTATACTGGCTCTGCAAGGTAAAAATGCGCTGAGATGAATGGTCTTCTTGATCGGAACCGAAGAGTGAGGAGGACGAACTCGACTGGGTGTAGCTTGCCGACAGCGGCGGCAAGCCGGGAAGCAGTTCGGACCATCCGATGCCGAACGCAGTGGAGTCGCTGCTGGTGGTATATCCCTGGATTCCAGGCAAACCGTAGTTGCCGGTGCTGCCGATGCTCTTGCCAAAGGAGATGGAGCCGGGGAAATGACTGCCTCCGAAGATGCCAGCGCCCATGTTGATGCTGCTGGCGTCGGTAATGGATCCGCTGCCGGAGTTCTCCTGCGACCGATTGTACATCGGCCTCACGTAAAAGTTCAGGAACTTGGGATTGTAGAAATAGCCATTTACCTGGCCTTCACCGTTCAGCCCCAAGCCGTGGTCTGAAGCCATGGTATTTCCGTAGTCTCCGGTGTAGCCGGTGCCGATGGTGCCGGTCATGTTCATGCTTACGTCGTCGCCCACTTTCAGCTGCGCCCAAGCGGGCATGGCAAGCAGCAACAACCCCAAAAGCATAAGCCGGATTTGATTGTGACCCCTCACGAATCTTCTCCGCTGTGTCGAGACTCCATCAGTCCTGCGATGGAGCGTCGGGCGCCCCCGCCCGGCAGACGGGCGAGACGCCCGTCGCTCCACCAGTTACTTTGCCTTTCTTCAGCATGCTCTTCGCTCTTTACATTTCCTGGATCTTCGCGTTCTGGTGCAGCCGCTGGTCCAACGCAACCCGCAGGTTTTCGTATTTTTGCTTCTGCAGCCTGACCGTGAGATCCGCTTTGATGTCTGCAAACTTCGTCTCGCCCGGCGCGCTATGGGCATTCAAACGGAACATGGTATAGGCTGTTCCCAACTGGAGCAGCGGGCTTACATCTCCCGGCTTCATCGCCAGCGCGGCCTTCACCACCTCCGGTGGAAGCTTCTCGCGCTTCACCGTCTTGTGGTCGCCCATATCGACGTGGAAGTCGTCTTCGGAAACTTTCTCCGCGAGCAGTCCGAACTCTTCGTAATTCTTGGTTGCCTTCGCTTGCTGGAAAATAGCTTCGGCCCGCTTGCGCATATCCTTGATCGTCTCCGGGTTGGCATCGGCCGGTGGCAGAAGCGAAATCGTCTGGATGGCAAAGGTTTCGTCGTGTTCAAACATCTTCGGATTCTTGTCGTAATAACGCCGGACCTCGATCGGAGAAACCACCGCTTTGTTTTGTACTTCGTTTTTCAACATGGCCTCAATCAGCAGCGAACGCTTGATCTGCTGTCGCAACTTGGCTTCCGAGCCGTCCATGTCCTCCTTCAGGTAGTCGTTGAATTCCTCCCGGCTGCTAAACTGCCGCTGGAATTTCTTCTCCTCGCGAAGAATGCGCTCGGGAGCGATGGTCATTTTTCGCCGCACCGCCTCCTGATAGACCAACTCCTCAAAGATGATCATCTGCATCGCCCCGCGGCGGATTTCAGCTTCCTGCATCTTGGGGAAACCATTGTGTAACCGGGCGTAGGGGAACAGGGCGAACATCTCGCGCAAGAGATCACGGTCGGTCAGCACCGCGTCGTTGACCCGAACCACTGGTTTGCCCGTCACCTGCAAACTGGACGGCAATGGCGCCGTTGTAGCCGATGTGGGAGTCGGCGACGTGGGGGCATGAGAGGCAACCAACTGCGCCCTGGCGCTGGCTACCAGCAAGAGCAGAACCGCGGCCGTGAACTGGTATTTCATCGTAAGCTCCTTAAAGTCCTTACCTTTTTTCTTCAAAAAAAGTGGGAGAGAATAGCTCTCTCTCCCACGGTTATCGCTAATCAATCGACCAATTAGAACGACGTCTTCAGTGAGCCGCCGTTGGCTTCGTTCGACTCGCCAAAGTGGCACTGGCGGCAGAACTGAGTCGTCGTATTAGCAAGAGTCGGATGGGGGGTGACGTCCTGGATGTTGTAGGGACCGTTAATGAAGAAGTACGTCGCGTATGTACCGGTAGTGGCGCCATTGATCGGGCTGTTCGCGGTCGCAGCGTAAATGTTCATGACGTGCTGGTTGTGGCAGGTGGTGCAGGTCAGGTACGGCCAGCCTGCAGCGTTGACCGGCGTCGGGTAGGAGTGGGCGCCCATCAAGATCGCTGGAGCGCCGTAATTGCTTACGAAGGTAGCGTACTGGCCGGCGTAGCTGATGGCCGTGATGGTACCGTTGGCCACACCCGTACCGGCAAAGACTAGGCCGTTATTTACATCGCCGTAGTAGCTGCCCAACACAGCGAGCAGGGTCGCGTTCTCGCCCACCGGGTGGTCGTTATGGTAGCCGGCGGACGAACCATCGGCACCCAACAAGGTTGGAATGTTGGCTTTACCGTAGCTGGACGGCAGAGCACCGATCTGCTGCTCGTAAGCCCAGTTCTGCATCATGGCGCCCTTGGCAACCGCGCCGTCATGGCACGCTAGGCACATAATAATGCCACGCAGGTCGGAGTATTGCTGAGCGGTATAAGTGGCTGGGCTGCCGGCAGGAGGAGCGATGAAGACGTACTTGCCAGCTTTGGTGCTGGTGCTGATGTCGCTGAAGTCGAAGTAACCGGCGGTGGTTGCAAAGAGAGGTCCCATGTCCTGCGCAAACAGGGCATTGGAGCCGCTCCAAGCGTCGGTCACAGCGCCTTGTGTGCCTCCGCCTGCGCCACGAGCGCCACTGTGTGGAGCATGGCAGCCGGCGCAACCACGGCCGTAGTTATTGTGGGCGCCCAACACGTCTATCGTAGGGGCGGCGGCGCCACCGGCGCCAGAGCTGGTCGGGGTCCCTTGAGTGACCTGCGCCAGTGCCATGGCGGAAGCCATGATTACAAGCAGAATTACTAAGAATAGCTTTTTCATTTGGTAAAGCCTCCATTATTTGAACCCTGCGGACGAGACTATCGACTGTCCGGTTCCGTGCAACTAGTTGAAGTGCACGAAAGTCACCGTACTGGGACTCAGGTTAAATTTGTCAGTGGCCCTTGTAAGTATCTGATTCCTTTGCGTATGCATCTGAGGTCCAAGAGTGTTGCAATTTTAATCACTGGGGCTGGGACACTCGATTGAGCGTTCTCCCGCAGTAACAGTGGTCAAATTCCCCAAGCGGAACTGCGGGGGGCGACAAAAGACCCAGTTCGTGAGCGCGAGAACTGGAGGCACGGTCGGTGGTGCCCATACCTGAAAAATCGGCTGTTGGAAGGCTAGATGGAGCGGAGGTCACACCAATATGTGAGCGACATCACTCGCGGGATGAAACGTACAAGGATCCCCCTTGGCGAACAACGGTCACTCGCTCGCGGCTACTTCGACGCGGATTCCTTCGCCTTGGCAGCTTCGCCCTTGTCGTTCTGCTTCTCTTGAGACGGCGACGCAGCTGGTTGTCCCGTCGGCGCCGGCTTCGACTCGGTGGACTTATTCTTCTCCGCCTCGCGGCGCTCCAATTCCTTGCGCGCCTCTTCCTGCGTTATGTAAAGGAACTCCTGCACGCGGCCGGGGTAGACCTCGGAGGTGAAGACGCGGTTGTTTTTGTCGATGGTGATGTACTGCAAACCGGAGAACATGCCGGGCAGGACGCCCTGGGCCGCGCCCATATACATCAGCAACTGGCCCTCCTGGGAGTACAGCTGCACCCGGTTCTGTACGGAATCGGTCACCCAGATGTGCCCGTCGCAGTCGACGGCTACACCCTTGGGCATGGCAAAATACCCCGGACCATCGCCGCGCTTGCCAAAGGCACGAATGAAGTTGCCATCGGCGTCGAAGATCTCGACCCGGGCATTGAGCATGTCCGCGACGTACAGATTTCCCTCCTTATCCACGGCGACGCCGGTGGGCTTGGCAAAATCTCCCGGCGTGTTCAAGGTGTGTTCCTTGCCGCCGGTGCCGATCCTGCGCAGTAACTTGAAGGTGTCGACGTCATAGACCAGCACCTGGTCCAATTCGATATCGGCAACGTAGAGAAAACGGTTTTCAGTATCGATCGCTAGTCCAGCCGGGACGTCCAGCCCTTCGCGAATGGCAACTTCCGGCTTGTGATTCGGGCCGAACAGCAGTATGCTGCGGGTTCCGGCGTCGGAGACGAACAGCCTATCGGTGTCGTCAATCGCCAGCCCCATGATCAGATTAAATATGGCGTCCTTGCCGTTCTTGATCATCTCCGTGTCGCGGGTTTCGGGATTGATAATAAAGATCGCGCCCACCTTGCTGTCCGCAACGTAGATCTTGCCTTTGGAGTCGACCGCCAGCCCGTGCGGCTCACCCATGAAGAAATGGCCCTGCAGGGGATTGTCACCCTTGTTCGTGGTGGCGCCGGCCAGACGGTCCATCCAAGCGCTCTTGCTCTTGGCGGGTTTTGCGGCAAAGTCTGGAAGTTTTTCCCCCGCGAAATAGTTGAGGTACTTGACACGAGTGATGGCAGGGGGCATCGGCCAGACGACCGTGGAGAGGTCGAGCTTATCCAGCACTGAGGCCGGCTTTTGCGGCGTATCATCTTTCTTCTTCTTTTGGGGACCGGCGAAGGATGGAGACGCCAATGCCAGGGCCAGCAAAAGCGCCAGTGCGAGTTGTACTTTTCCCCGCCGAATCGAATTGTTGAGTCGCTCGATCATTTTTGCTTCCTTCTTCTGATTTCCGTTACCGCTGCCGATTCCCTCACTATTGCCTTTGCAAGTTCTTATGGCAACTTGCGCAGAATAACGCATTATTGGCTTGGTCTTTGGCCAGCAAGTCGGGTTGCGCCGAGGCATGCGGCTGATGACAGGTCAGGCAGTTCATCGGAGTCTTGACCTTGGTAATGTCGGTCGGATCCATGATGTTCGAAACCGGGTGGCCATCCACTGGGTGCCCCAGGTTGTACTTCAGGGGCAGCACCGGAACCTTGGAGAAATAGTCGTCGGGCAGCTTTACCTTGCCGCCGAAGATCGTAACCAGGTGTTCACTTTCGAGCTTCTGCGGCTTCGAGTCCGGGCCGTGGCACTCCAGGCACAACTTGTTAGGAGCAGCCGCGCGCAGCAGATGCTCGTTGTCGCCACCATGCGGTTCGTGGCAGATGGCGCAGCCTTGCTCGAACACGGGCTGGTGGTGCACCGGTTTCTTGGCGAGATCGGCAATGTCACTGTGGCAGCCGACGCAAATCTCCACCGCATTCGTCTTGGGAAGTCCCGGCTGCCGGCTGGCGTGGGGGCTATGGCAGTCCGTGCAATCACCCGCCGCTCCTGGATGCGGCACTTTGGCCTTCTCGATCTGTTCGACTTTATCGGAATGGCAGGTTACGCAAAGTGATTTGGCATCGGCCTGCGTCAGCACTACTTTCCCGCCTTTTGCCGGCGCATGGCAAGTGTCGCACTGTTTGTCAGCAAAAGGCGGATGCTGGAATTTGGCCATCAGCTTGGGAGCGTCTGACTGGTGCGGGTCGTGGCAGGTCAGACAATCGGCTTTGTCGAAGGGTTGATTCTGGTGCGCCTTCTGCAGGCCCGCGTCCTTAGGATCATGGCAATCGACACAGAGCGCCGGGGCGGCTTTAGTCAAATGGAACTGATTTTCGGGCGTCAGTTCGGCGCCCGTCTTGTGGGTGATGTGGCAGGTTTCGCAACCCGAGTCGAGGGCGGCGTGCCGGCTGCCCTTTGCCGGAACATTCAATCCGGTGTTGTGGCAGCTTAGGCAGAGATTATCCTTCTTATCGCCCGAGGTCGCCTTCAGCAACTGGAACTTGTTGTTGGAAGTATGCGGGTCGTGGCATTTTAGACAATCGCGAACCGCCGGGCTGTGCACCTTACCTCTTATGTCGGCGGCTTTCTTGTCGGCATGGCAGCTGAGACAAAGAGCAAGGGGGGTGGTCGTGATCAGCTTAATGCGGGTGACATCCCTGTTGACCCGGACTTCATGGCAGCTCAGACAGCCCATCGCAATGGCGGAGTGGACGGCCTTGCCCTTCGACTTGTCCTCGTGGCATTCGAGGCACTTGGCAGCGTTGACATTCTTATCTAAAGGAACGGGATGAACGGCAGCGGTGGCGCGCGAAAGAAGTAACGCGATCACCGCAAACAAAATCAGAAGAATAATAGCAAGCGGGCGGTCGCTACGAGTTTCGACCTTCTTCTGGAACCAGATGCGATAGGGGAGCACGTTCAAACCGCCTTCCTAAGGGTGCGTCTGCACGAAAGTAGCCGTATCACAGGAACACGGTTGCGGGTCACAACGGGCGCGTAACTGACTGAAAAAAATAGGTTGAGGAACATACGCGATCCGGCTAGGCAACCTCTGGCCATAATTATGAGCCTCGAATGGGCCTTCTGCCACAGTGCGTCGGTGAAATCACCCAAATGGGACGCGTCGTCACTTTGCGCGAAATACTCCCTCCCGCTGGAAGGGTTTCCATGTCTTAATCCTGTCATACCAGAGACTATTGGAACTCGGCAAGAGTATGCCGGGAAGGGGCGCCATCACTGGGGTATGTGATATTCGTCACATTGCATAGTCTCGCATCCGGAGTCGCGGCAGCATGCCCATCACAAGGGTGGGTGAGCGGCGTCACGACGCTCGTGTGATGTGTGAAATCCCTGCCGAACTGACTGGGAGTGCGCGATTTAGCCCAAACCGGCGGTCGTCCTCATCGTCATCTTTCTGCTAAGTAGCACAAAATCTGCTGGTTACGCGTCATGACATGTCTGGCGTGGAACTTGCATTTGAAGCAAGGGGGACGGGGATAGAATATGACCCTAAATTTGCGCGCACTCGCCCACAAGACGTGGCGCACTATTGCTTCCATCCAGACCGGGGTGGTTCTCTTGATCCTGGTCGTGATTCTCTCGGCGGTCGGAACCATTGTGCTTCAGCGGCCGGCCACCGAATCCGACGAGATGCAGAACGCCTACTCCCCGCATGTGCTCCGGATCCTGGACGCGGTGGGGTTGACCGACGTATTTCACGCCTGGTGGTTCCTGGGGTTGCTGCTGCTGGTCAGCCTCTGCATCGTAGCGGCTTCCATCGATCGTTTCCCCAACTCGTGGCGCTACTTCTCGCGTCCCTACAAGTATCCCGACGA
>Ga0187864_10000697_pt1 | contig 35799 bp, 25 predicted proteins | sample June2016WEW_11_4_FD_132985 | JGI IMG/M metagenome (GOLD analysis project Ga0187864, IMG submission 132985) | Peatland microbial communities from SPRUCE experiment site at the Marcell Experimental Forest, Minnesota, USA - June2016WEW_11_40 | ecosystem: Environmental > Terrestrial > Soil >...
CTCCGGATCTCATCCTGCAATCCGAGAATCATGGCGGCCGAGTCCGCAACCCTTAATGGTCTCATGCCTCCATCAGAGCACAACTCCCGCATATGCGCAATTACTTAAGACGTTATGTTTAGATCGATTCCAAAATGGGTGTACCCCGTGTCGGCAGAGTCGATTGTGATCTGTATCAGGGCACGACTTCAGTCGTGCCCTGATACAAAGCGATTGATGAAATAGCTTCCAAGCTCTATCAACGTATCTGTTGATACTCGGCCTTGGCTTCTTTCAGTACAGGTATGTTGGACTCGGCATCCTTCCAGAGAGCGAAAAACTCCTGGTAGCTGCCACGCGCCTTGATGGAATCTCCTGACAGCGCGTAGGCCCGGCCGAGCTGAAGGCGGGCCAACGCCGCTAACGGACAATTTACTGCGACGCCGCGCTGATCTAGAAACTTGCGGAATTCGGCGGCTGCTTCCTTACCTTTCTGCAGCGACAAATAGGCCAGGCCCCGTATATACACGGGATAGAGCGACCCGCCCACCTCGAACTGGGGAAGGGGTGTGCCGAGTTCGTAGGGCTCGGCGGTCTGAAGTATATCGAGGGCTTTGGCCGGATTGCCGCGCCTGATCTCGATGGAAGCATAAATGGCAGGCAGCCAATAGTGATTTATGACCGTGTTGAGCGGAAAGCGCTCAGCCAGATCGTCCGCTATATGCTTCGCCCGGTCGGCATCGCCGATACGAGCCAATGCCAGAGCCGCCAGAATGTTCGCATCTCGGGTGGGCGCGCCAGCGAGCGCTGAGGTGATATCCTGCCGGCTCCGCGCAATATCGTTAAACTCCGCTTCGCGTAACGCGGCATCCATTTGCCATGCCGCCGCTGTTTCCATTGAGCCATTGCGCCGGGCCGATTCGGCTGCTCGGTTGGATAATTCCCGTGCACCGTTGAGGCGTCCGTAGAAAGCTTCCGTATCGGATTCGAATGAAAGAAGAATATCCTCCCCCGGTTTGCCGCTCGCGGCCGCGACTTGACGCTTCATCTCGGAGGTGTCGCTCTCAAGAAAGGCAACGCCATAGCGGTTGCCGTGCAGAAACGGATTGTCAACCTTGTGTTCTACGGCCTCCTTATACTTCGCCTTCGCGTCGTCGAGGCGGTCCAACGCGGTATACAGGCCTACCAGGTTAGTAAAGGCAGCTGCGCTGCCGGGATTAAGACGGAGATCTTCAAGACTTGCGGTAACCCCCCTTTCGTATTGCCCCAAGTAGCTGTAGTCGACACCTAGGTTGCCGTAAGGTTCACCATTGCGGGGATAGGTTTTGGCCCACATCTCATACGTCTGGATTGCCTTGTCCAGTTCGCCGGTGACAAGAAGGTAGTAAGTCGCCGAAATGCGGAAGCCTTCCCGCTCGCTTACTTTGTCCCGAAGGTCATATGCCTTCGTGAGGTTCTGACTGGCCAAACCGGGCTCTCGAAGGTTTGAATACGAGATCCCCAGGGCTGCATACGCAGCGGCGAAGTTGGGGTCGAGCTCAATGGCGCGGTTAAAGAATGGAATCGCCGCCGAACTGCCTTGCTCCTGTAGGATCTTTCTTCCCTCCGACAGAGCTTTCAAGGCTTCGAGGGACGGAGTGGTGACCTGATCCATGGGTGCGTCAAACTTTTCCATGGTATTCAGCGATTCACCCAGCTTCCGTCGCAGCTTGGTGGCTGCCGCGCCCAGCGCTCTTAACACGTGTTCTTTGTTATCCGCCGTCACCTGCTCTTGCGCCAGCACATCACCCGTCTTGCAATTAAAGGCCTCCAGACCAATAACATATTGGCTGCCCAAACTCGCGATTGCGCCGGAAACGTAGGCCTGAGCGTCCGCGCGCTGACACAGGTCACGTGCCACCTCCGGGGTGAGCTTTGTACCTCGTGGCATTGCCATTAGCCTCAGCGTGGCACGAGTTTTCGCATCGGACAAGATGTTCAGAAAGGGAGACTGGCCCAGTTGCACCGAAATTGCCTGTTTCAAGGTGTCATCGAAGACGGGATCTCCGGTCGTATTGCTGAAGTCGGCCAGCACCAAGGTATCCTGGTCATTCAACTTCTGTGCATGCCGTGAACGCCAGTACATGCCACCCGCAATGATTGCGGCGAGTAACAAGAGGATCGGCGTCCCCAGCTTCCACGAAAAAGCCCGGCGTCCTTGCGCAATCGTCGCCTGAGAAGTGGTCTTTTTCGACGATGCAATCCGATTCTTGCCATCAGATGATCCCCTTGCAGCAGCAGCCTGCTCAGCCGGCGTTTCATTGTCTGCGGCGACGACGACTGAGTGTTGCGATGAGTCCGTGTCGCGCTTAAGGCGGCGCAGTTCGGCCCGCATGTCGGAGGCGTTTTGGTATCGCAAGTTGCGATCTTTCTCCAGCGCGCGATTGATGATGTCTTCCAGTTTGGGAGGCAGGTCGGGGTTCAGTCGAACCGGCGCGACTGGAGCTTTGTGGAGGATGGCGTCGAACAACAAAGCGGTGGTGTCGCCGCGAAAGGGCGTTACTCCGGTTGCCATTTGATAAAGCACCACACCAAATGAGAAAAGATCGGTGCGGGAATCAAGCGGCTTTCCACGCGCCTGCTCAGGAGACATATAGGCGAGAGTGCCCAGGGTGCTTCCGGGACTGGTGAGATACTCCTCTCGCGTCGCGCCGACCGTGAGTCCAGATTGATCGGCGGAAGAACTCGTGCGGACCGCGGTTACTTTTGCCAAACCAAAATCAAGGATCTTGGCGTGACCGTCCTCGGTCACAAAGATGTTGGCCGGCTTGATATCGCGATGAACGATCCCCTTGGAGTGGGCCGCATCCAATCCATCGGCGACCCCAATAGCGATGTCCAGGAGCCGCTCAATTTCCATGGGCCCTTTGTCGACCAGATGCTTTAGTGTCGTTCCATCGAGAAACTCCATTACTAGGAATGCGCGACCGTCCACTTCGCCAATGTCATAGAGGACGCAGATGTTCGGATGGTTCAGGGTCGAGGCGGCACGCGCCTCGCGGCGAAACCGTTCGAGAGCTTCCGGATCACGTTCGAAATCTTCGGGAAGGAACTTCAGTGCGACCAGACGGCCCAGGCGGATGTCCTCGGCCTTATACACGACCCCCATTCCGCCGCCGCCGATTTTCTCGACGATGCGATAGTGCGAAATGGTCTTGCCCACCACCTGGGAGAACTCCCTTCGTGCGCGACCCATGTTAGGAGTTGCGCGTGTGGCAAGTCAATGCGTTCTCTAAGAGCTATCGAGAATTGCACCGCCAAGTGCTGGAGCGCGACGGCTGGCGCTGCCAGGTCTGCGGCAGTATGCAAAACCTGCAGGTGCACCACCTCAGATTCCGCAGCCAATCCGGCAGCGATGAGGAACACAACCTGATCACGCTATGTGCCGAATGCCACGAACAGATGCATCGTGAGCCGAGGCGCTGCAGTTTCCATTGACCCGCCGCTGACTTCCAAGTCGAAAGATTGGGTGTTAGCCAGCAAGAATGTCTTTTGACGTTCCTAAACCCACCCGGCGGGGAACTGGACGTACTGCGCGATCCCTTTTTACCAGGAGCACTGTGCGAAAAGTCGCGGCCAATTTCAGCAAGCACCCGAGTAAGAAATAAACTCCACCACCCAGATCTCGTCGAACTTTCCTAGTACGCGATAAGTGTGCGCGCTCAGTGAGTAATAGGCAAGAAGATTAACGATTCGCAAAGACGGCCAGGGAGCCAGCACGGGGTATGTTCCTGGGTCGCCTTCAGCAGGAACTGCCCGGCTTGGCGCTCGGCTATCCCTTCGGCTGGTTCGCAGATTGCGCGGTATTTTGTTGCTGCTGGGCCTCGGTGATCATGTGCTCGATCACAGCCTTCTGGGGGAAGTTGGGATTCTGCTTAAGCAGGGTTTGCCACGCAGCGACCGCGCCGTTGACATCCTTCTTGCCCTGCCACTTGATGATTCCGATGTTCATCAGAGTCCCAGCATGTTTGGGATCGTAGGTCAGCGACTTGTCCAGTTCTGCTAGAGCGCCATCGACGTCGCCTGTGTAATACATGCACGAAGCCATGTCGGTGCGGATCGCGACGTTCTTGGGATCGACATCCAGGGCTTTGTGAAAGTACGAGATAGCCTCTCTGAATTGGTGGGCCGCCTTGTAGGTGAGTGCGGTCTTGTTGAGCAGTTCGACGTTCTTGGGATCGGCCTTCAGCTCAGCCAGTAGCGGCTCCGCCTGTTTGTCGGCCATGCGCTTCATGTCATCCAGAGTTGGCATCTTCTGTTGTTCCATACCGGATGGCGGCGCGGTTGCAGGCTGCTGCATCTCCGCGGAAGCTGGGGCCGCCTGGCCCACGGGCTTGGCAGAGCCGCGCACCAGATATCCCACCAACACACCAATCAGCAGGCAGACGGCCGCCATGGCGTAGGTTTGGGTCGGCGTCCAGTTCGTGCCCGAAGTGTGGGGCTGATTGGCTTCGTTATCCATTCTCGGCTACTCCTCAAGACATCGTTCTGGAGCAGCCGGGGAGCCACTCCGCGCAGAAGAACCATGTAGTTAACCTGCACACGTACTGCCAAACAGACGAAGGGAGCAATGGCCAGTATGTTATTTATCTGCAACGGCTTAAGCTGCACTCGAGTCTTGCCGCAGAGTGCGCCATGGCGAGTTTGCCCGCAGCCTGCCGTGTGATTTGGCGCGATTGGGTTACCGCCCCCAAACACTGAGCGCTGCTGGCAGCCTGGTCACCAGATTCCCGTCTCATGCCTGTCGCCCAGGGACCGTTCTGGAACTGGGATAGCAGCTTCAATGGAACAATGGCACCCTTCGCTCAATCCACCATTGTACTTGGATACAAATAGTGCGCCGTGACGTCTTTCTTAATAGCGGCCAACCTAATTCTGCGACTGGTGTGGGAGAGATATGACTAGATTCGTGTTAACCGGCAGCTCAGGGATTAACAGTGGCTGCGGCTTTGTGTAGATTAGTTGTCCATCCTTATATATCACCAGATCATAAATTCCGGTCTTGACTTGGTGAAAGGAAAAATTACCGCTGCGCCCTGTGACTTCGCAAATGTCGGGCGGCGGACACAGACCACTGCTGGGGGGGGCCGTTGTTTCGCCCCCGGCTGCGTCCTTCTGGTCCGCGGAGAAGTTCACCAGTCGAAGGTGAACTATGACACCCGGAACCCCGTGCTCCCTGGACTGCTCCGTGGACGCGGAAACAACTCGTCCCGAAAACTTTCGGGCGCGATCTTTTGATTCAACTGAACAAACCAGTATTAATATGCAGGAGACCAGTAGCAATGTCACGAATTTCTTGCCCGCAGGTTGGATACCCATTATTCAACCTCACTATGTAGATGATACTGCACATCCGCTGCTTAAAGAGTAAATGGCTGCTTTCCTGAACATTTGACCGGACGCCACGCGAGGCCAGCCCGCAGGACTCGAACAGCACCCCCGCTATCGCCCGCCGCGCGCAAGCCTGGGGCGCGAACTAGCAGCGCACGCCCTTGGCTCGAAGGTCGGCATTTCGTGAGTGATTGGAACTTCGTCACCTTGTGCGCTGATTGCCACTCGCGCATCCATGCAAAGACGAATCTCCAAACTGTCAAGAGGGCTGTGACGCGTGCCTAAATCCGGCTTCCTTCCTTCATGCCCTCATTTGGGAAGACCTTGGCGGAGAGCCTCCGCCGCCCGGAAGCATGCTTGCGCGCGTACTTCATCTCCCAGCTCCCGGTAAGCATGACCCATGTTGCTGAGAACCTCGGACTTCAGCAACGGATCGCTATCCGCCAGCAACGCCTTTCTGTAGTGCTCGATGGCTTGCGGGAGGTTTCTTTGCATGGCCTCGTAATTGCCGAGAACAAGGTTACCCATGAGATCGAGTGGCTCGATTTGCACTGCTGTCCGGAAGTGCTGCATCGCCTCTTCTAGGGACCCACGTTCGAGCATGGCCGCACCGAGACTGTCCTCGGCGACGTAGTTTGCGGTCGTGACCTGCAACGTATGTGTCCACAGGGTTCCACTGTCGCTCCAATATCCAAGCTGACGATGAGCGACCGCAAACAGCGCCAGCAAAACACCGAGGCTGGCGCCGGCCGCAAATGCGACGGGCATCCGGCGTTGTTCGATCCAATCTGCGGCTCCCCAGCAGATCATGATGAACAACCCAATAAACGGCAGATAAGCATAGCGGTCCGCCATGGCTTGTCCCCCGACTTGAATCAGGCCGATCATTGGGAGCATGGTTCCCAGGAACCACAACCATCCCACTACCAGGTAACGGCGGCGGCGGTGGGCGATGACCAGAGCAGTAGTTACGAACAGGAAGGCAGATGCTGCGCCTACCTGCCACAGCGTGAGAGCGCTGCGGGGATAGGGATACATAACCGCGAGCCGCGCTGGCCAAGCCGCTTTTCCCAGGTACCGCACATAGGCGACCAACGCGTTTCCCAGCCGAAGCGACCACGGATACCCCTTCATCCCACCACTGAGCCGTTGCGCCCTGATCGTAATCGTCGCGCTGAGCGCCGCAACGGTGAATAGAGGGAGCTTCTCCATCAGCAGCCACGAGAAGCTTTTTTCTTGAAACGCAGCTTTTCGTTGCATTGCGAAAGAGGCCGCAGCCTCCGTGGCAAACGTCCGCTGCAAAGGCCAGTAATCCCAAAGCAGCAGTACTAGGGGAAGTGTTATGACCTGTGGTTTCGCCATCAGCCCAAGTGCGTAGAAAACTGCCACCAGCGAGTAGGACACGAGCCGCGGCTGGCGCGCATACCATCTGTACGCACCTAATGCGAGCAGGAAAAAGAACATGCTGAGGAGGTTTTTGCGCTCCGCTACCCAGGCGACCGATTGAACATTCATCGGATGTAGCGCGAACAGCGCTGCCACCAGGGCACTGCAACGCAGGTGGTCCGTCGCCCGGAGAAGCACCCAGAACAGGAGCACAACGTTCAGACACTGCAAAACCAGGTTGATGAGATGCGGTCCGGCAGGACTTAGCCCAAAAAGCTGGCAATCCAGGGCATGTGAGAGCCAGGTCAGCGGATGCCAATTCGCTGCTCTAAAGGTGGTAAACGCCCATTGCACCGTGCCCCAGTCCAGCCCCGATTGAACATGCACGTTCTCGGTTACATAGAGCTTGTCATCGAAGTTAATGAATGAAAATCGAACGACCCGGGAGTAGAGAGCGAGAGTTACAAGAACAAGAAGAAGACTGAGGAGTACGGCTTGCTTCTCTGGCGCGATTCTTCCGCTGGCGTGCGCGCTTGGACCCGCGGATTTCAAGACAACGGAACCCATTTCCTCTCCTGTTTGTGGGGCGAGTATACGCGACACGACCATCTCGGGTGCTTCGCTGGTTAGCGCCTTGCTGCCTTCAGAATCGCGCAAGAACATGCCGGCCCGTTTATTCGGCCCTACGCCGGACCCATCCCTGCCTTGTACCCCCTAAATTGGTTGTCAGCCCGGAGAAGAACTATGAACTTTACACTCGGCTATCCCTTCGGTGGGGTTGAAGATTGCACGGTATCCTATTGCTGCTTGGCCTCAGTGATCAGATGTTCGATCACATCTTTCTGTGGAAGGTTCGGATTGAGTTTGAGGAGCTTCTCCCAGGCGGCCACCGCGCCGTTGACGTCGTTCTTGCCTCGCCACTTGATGATTCCGATGTTCATCAGCGTTCCCGGGTGCTTTGGATCATAAGTCAGCGACTTGTCTAGCTCCGCCAGAGCACCATCCACGTCGCCAGTGTAGTACATGCACGACGCCATGTCGGTGCGGATCGGCACGTTCTTCGGATCGATATCGAGAGCCTTTTGGAAATATGCGATCGCTTCTTGAAATTGGTGGGCCGTTTTATAGTGGAGCGCAGTCTTGTTGAGCAGATCGATGTTCTTGGGATCGGTCTTAAGTTTGACCAGTAAAGGCTCTGCCTGCTTGTCGGCCATGCCCTTCATATCATCTAGCGTTGGCATGCGTTGTTGTCCCATGTCGGGTGGGGGAGCGCTTGCAGGCTGCTGCATTCCGGCTGCAATCGGCGTTGCCTGACTCGCCGGATTGGCTGAGCCTCGCAGCAGGTATCCCATCAGCACGCCAATTAGAAGGCAGACGGCCGCCATGGCGTAGGTTTGGGTCGGCGTCCAGTTCGTACCCGATGTGTTGGGCTGGCTGTCTTCGTTAACCATTCTCAGCTACTCCTCAAGGCATCGGTCTGGAGCAGCCGGGGAGCCGCTCCGCGCAGACGAACCATGTATTCAAGCGCACACGTACTGCCAAACAGCCGAGCAAAGCGACGGCTATTCTGATGTTTCTTTACAATAGCTTAGCCATGCATGAATCCTTCCGCAGACTGTACCATGGCGAATTTGCCCGCAGTCCAAGCGTGATTTGGCGCGACAGCCAGCCCCATGGGCAAAACTCCGTTTGGGTAAGGTGATGCCTAGCTTGAACTTACGAGCATCGCCGGTGCCACGAGTCAGGGTTATGCAATTGCAGATAAGTCTGGTAACGCTGCCAGACATAGGCTTAGTCCTTCTGGAGAACAAAGGTATTACGTGACACAAGAACTCTTCAAAGCCGTGATTGTTGGAGCCGGACCAGCGGGCCTGACGGCCGCGTACCAGCTCGCGAAGCAAGGTGTCCCGGTCGTCGTGCTGGAGAGCGATCCCGAGTACGTCGGAGGGATATCCCGGACCGTCAACTACAAGGGATTCCGCTTCGACATCGGAGGCCACCGTTTCTTCTCCAAGTCGCGCGACGTGGAAGACCTCTGGACCGAGATTGCTGGTGATCTCATGCTTGAGCGTCCGCGTTCCTCAAGCATTTACTATCGCGGCCAGTTCTTCGCCTATCCCCTGAAGCCCTTCGAGGCGCTTACCAAGCTGGGTTTCTTCGAGTCGATTCTCTGCGTGCTTTCGTTTGCCAAGGCTCGTTTGCATCCCACGCCTAACCCCAAGTCGTTCGAGGACTGGGTGGTGAATCAATTCGGCGAGCGCCTGTTTCGCATCTTCTTCAAGACCTACACCGAAAAAGTCTGGGGCATGAGTTGCCAGGAGATCTCGGCCGACTGGGCAGCGCAGCGCATCAAGGGACTGTCGCTGGCATCGGCCATCAAGCACGCGCTGCTGCCTAAGCGAAAGCCTCGGAGCCGGAAAGACGTCGTTAAGACCCTGATCGACACCTTCCGATATCCGCGCAAGGGGCCGGGCATGATGTGGGAAGCCTGTGCCGGCAAGATTCGACAGATGGGCGGAGAGATACGTCTCGGCCGGAGCGTGGTGGGCTGCCGCTTCGATTCTCTCAGCAAGTCATGGATCGTCACGGCTCGAACTGCTGCCAGCGAGGAAGAGGAGTATCGCGGCCAACACTTAATCTCATCCATGCCAATGCGGCAACTGGTCGCGCAGATTCAGCCGCCGCTCCCCGAGGCGGCCCTGGCTGCCGCGCAGTCATTGCGCTATCGCGACTTCCTGACCGTCGGCCTGATCCTGCGTGCACAGGACCGCGTCACCGACAACTGGATTTACATTCACGATCCCGGCGTAAAGGTCGGGCGTGTGCAGAACTACAAGTCGTGGTCTCCGGAGATGGTTTCCGATCCCAGCTACTGCTGTTACGGCCTTGAATATTTCTGCTTCGAGGGCGACGGACTTTGGTCCGCTCCGGATTGTGAGCTGATTACCCTTGCGAAAAAAGAGATCGAGCAAGTGAACTTGGGATTGGAGGTCGACGTCGTGGATGGATGCGTGATCCGTCAGCCCAAGGCATATCCGGTTTACGATGACGCTTATTTGCAGCATGTCGCAACGATCCGCCATGCGCTTGAGGAACATTGCGAGAACCTCCACCTGGTGGGCCGCAACGGCATGCACAAGTACAACAATCAGGACCATGCCATGATGACAGCCATGCTCACGGCGAGGAATATCCTGGCGGGCGAGCGCAAGTTCGATGTCTGGGCGGTCAACCAGGACGGCGAATATCACGAGGCCGGCGAGGCGGGAGAACAGACGGTGAACGAGTTTGCTGCCAGTTCCGGCCAGCCAGCTCCTAGTCCTGTTGCCGAGCAATGAAACGAAGCAATGATGGCCGTCGCCCACAGGTATCTTGAATTATGAGTGCGGTGCAGGAGTTGGGCGCACTTTTGCGGCTGCGCTTGCTGCAGTTGGTGGCGCTCACCGGTTTGCTGGCCACCGTGGGATTCATTGCGGTGAACTCGAAGTACTGCGTCCGCGACCTCGACATCTGGTGGCATCTCAAGGTCGGCGACTGGGTGGCACAAAATCTTGGCGTCCCCCACAGCGGAATTCTTTCCCGAACCGCAGCCCATCGCCCGTGGGTCGCCTATAGCTGGGGCTACGAGGTACTGCTCTCACGCGCCTATGCGTGGTTCGGTCTTGTCGGCATGGCGACGTTCGGGGTGCTGCTGACGCTGGGAGTTGCGTACGCCATCTTTTGGGCGCTGCAGCACCTCGCCGGCCGGTTCTGGCCGGCATTGGCGCTGAGCGCGATTGCGTGCTCCGCGTTTCTCTTCGACATGATGCCGCGGCCCGGATTTTTCTCCATTATCCTGTTCTGCGTAACGCTGGCCCTGATCTTCGAAGCGAACCGTAGCGGGCAGGTGCAAAGGCTCTATTGGCTACCTCTGATTTTTCTTTCCTGGTCGAATCTGCATATTCAATTCATCTATGGCCTGTTCCTAGTGGGGCTGTTTCTGGGCGTCAACCTAGTGCAGCGAGTGGCAGCGCAAGTAGGGATGGTTCCGGGCTTTCTTGCGCCATCGGCTGTTCCTGCGGGACCGTTGGCGATTGTGTTTGCCACATGCGTGCTGGCCACGCTGGTGGGGCCGTATTCGTACCACCTGTACGGCGTCATCGCGGAATATTCGCGCGCCAAGCTCACGTACTCCATGATCATCGAGCTGCAACCGCTCAGCTTTCGCTCCTACAGCAATTATGTCGAGCTGCTTCTGGGCGCGGCAGGGTTTTTTGCTGTCGGCAGGCAGAAGAAGGTTGACCTGTTCAAGCTGGCGTTGCTGGTGTTTGCCAGCGTAGCAGCCTTTCGCACCATGCGCGATGCCTGGTTCCTATGCATTCCGGCGGCGGCATGCATTGCTGACGTTCCCGTCGAGGAGGCTGAGCACGAGGCTCGCGAGACATGGCCAGAATTGGCTGGGGTTTTTGCCTGCGTGGCCCTGACACTACTGCTGTTTGCCCGCGGAACCGACTTCACTGCCCGCCGCCTGGACCGCGCCATCAGCGGAACCTTTCCCGTGAATGCCGTCAACTTTCTGCGCCAGAATCCCCCTGCCGGGCCGCTCTACAACACCTTCGATTGGGGAGGCTTTCTGATGTGGTACATGCCGCAATATCCGGTCTCCATCGACGGACGGAATGATCTGTACGGAGACGAGATGGATGCCCCCGCCTTCACAACCGACAACGGCGACCCCTCGTACAAGAACAATCCTGTGTTGAATGAGGCGGGCGTCGTTCTGCTGCGCAAGACCGACGGGCTGGTCTCGGCGCTGGAACTCGATCCTCGCTTTCGCAAGATCTATCAGGACCAGTTGGCGACGGTGTTTGTAAAGCAGTGAGGTGCTTGGATGCTCTTGGCTGGGAGACCAATGTTGGCTGCTAACGAACCCGCAGTAGTTGCGGGTAAGGCTGCGAGCATCAGTTACACTCGTCTGCTTCGAGTGCTCGATGTTGCTGTCCTCGGAAGTCTCGCGACGCTTGTGCTCTTCACAGTGTCGAAGCATGAGCCATGGGCGGACGAAGCGCAATCCTGGTTGCTCGCACGCGATCTCGGATGGTGGCGGCTCATATTCAGCGAGTTGCGCTACGAGGGCCATCCTGGCGTCTGGCATACCATTCTCTGGGTGGCGATTCACATCTTTCATGTCCGTTACGAGATGCTGGGTTACCTAGGTGGCATGTTTGCGATCGGCGGCCTCGCCGTTCTCATCTTTCTCGCGCCGTTTCCGCGCGTTCTGCGGTATCTGATCGCCACATCGTATTTTTTCGTTTATCAATACGCCGTGATTGCCCGTTCTTACGAACTATTGCCCTTGCTTGCCTTCTTGGCGGCGTACTTATTCCGAAAGCGTACGGCTTCGCCGGTATTGTTCGCCATGACGCTTTCATTGCTTGCCCATGTCAGCATTCATGGAACGGTGATTGCCCTCGCGCTTGGAGTTCCTTACGGGCTGCGGACTTGGCGCCGCTGGCCACAACTTGCAACCGGCGCACGCAGACGTGTCACGATTGCCGGCCTGGTGTTCGGGGTGGCGCTTATGTTTCTCGTCGTCGTGCTGTATCCTCCGCCAGACACGGTGGCCATGGCGGAGGCCGGGACTTTCACCTTTCAGCAGCATGCGCAGAAAACTTTGTTCGGTGTAGCGGGGTCCATTTGTGACTTCCCTTTGGCTTCGCTACTGGTCTTGATTCTTGCCTGCATCTGGAGCTACGAGCGCGGCAGCTTACTGGTCTTGATAATTGGGATGTGCGGCACAGGCTTGATCTATGGATTTCTCCGGGGCGCGCAACACCATCAGGGGTTGATCCTGCTTTCGCTGGTGACAGGGTTGTGGGTAGGTTGGCCCTCACCCGAGGAGCAAGCTGCCCTGCAAGGGCATTCGCTCTATCTGCACCGCATTGTTTTGGTGACGTTCATCTTCGTCTTCGCATGGCAGTTGAGGTGGTCGTACACCGCCATTCGGAACGATTGGGCGGGTTCGTATTCTGGGGCGCGGGATACAGCCATGTTCCTGAAATCGGTGCATGCGGACGAGGCAGGCTGCAGTGGCTTCCTATACTGGACGGTCGGCGTGCAACCTTATTTCCCACATAATATTTTCGAGAATCTCGGCGGCCCAAGTGCGCACGCATACATTCACAATTCAGTAAGCTATGCGGAGCAAATCAACAATCTCAGATATTCTCAACTGAAATCCCGCTTCCTAGTTTTTAGCTTTGCGAAGAGATTGGCCCAGGTGGAACCATTGATCCAACTCGTGAACGAACATGGCTACAGGCTTGTCTATTACGCGAACGGTTCAGCCTTTTTCAAGGACCGGGCCGGCGAGCCTCAACTCTATCTCGTTTTCGAGCGGGTTGATCCTGATTGACTCTGGCGCTACTCCACTCTCACGATTACCATCGCTTGCTCATCGCGATACACCACTCGAAAGCCAGGTAACGTCGCGAGTGCTTCAGCGATTGGGGAATTCGCCTCCAAAAGAATGGTCTGCGCCTGAGCGAAGTCTGGATGGGACTCTAACGGAATCTCGGCCATGGTCAATTGGAAGTACGGAATGTTAACGGCGTCGCCGTAAAGATCAACGCGGCCATCAATGACGACTGGATACTCAGGGAGGTACCAGGTCAGAAATCCACCCCAGAAATAGCTGTTAAATAAAGGTTGGGGAAGGCGGCTCTGGCGGATGTAGTCGCAGGCGCGCACCGGGAAGCTCTCCCCAACTCTGGCCATCAGCAACTCGTGCTGGCCGGGCATGCGGAGCGTCAGCGTGGCCAGCGCTATCACGACAAGAGCCGCCGTCACCAGTTTGTCCGTCCAACCGATTTGCATGGCAGGCTCCGATAGCGATTCGCGTTCGCGAGTTGTGAGTGCATCGCCGATGACTCCGACCGACGCAACCACGACCAACCAGCTATCGCGCTGGAAGCGGAATGAGATAACGGTGCAAACGACCATCAGCGCAATCGGAACCAGATCTCCCGAGCGGCGGCGGCCAAGCGCAAAGAACGCCGTCATCACCAGCAGCATCAACAGGAAGTCCTGCGGCTGACGGAAGCGCATAGCATGAAGTTCGCGCAGGTACCGGTCGATAGCGGAGGTGGTCGCACTTTGCCACACCAGCCCGTGCAAGTGATAGGTGTACGGAGAGACAAATGTCGCAAGAAAACAGACGGCAAACACTGCCCCCAGCCCTCGCAGAGCTATGTTGGGGCGCCCTATCTTGAACCCTGCGACGCCCGAGTTGCGTAAGAAGTATTCGGCGATGACAGCAGCGCAAAACAACGCCAGAACGAGCAGTCCATAACTGAATTGTCGATCGACATTGACCCATGCGACGAAGACGCCCGGCAACCAATAGAGTGCCCGCACGTCGCCGGTACGCCTGCTGTGAAACAGCACTGCCAGTTCGAGCGCCAGCAGCAGGATGGAACAGAGTGCAGGCCGTAGCTGCAGGGGAGAGATGCAGTACTGCGCGACCGCGACCAGAAGCACGGCCGACCAGAAATTCCTCCGTGAGCCGCGCGCCAGCCCAAAGAGTGCCAAAGCGATCGCCACCTGGAAGGCCATCAACAGTGCCGGCAAGCTGCGCAATCCTAATACCCTGTAGGTCGCAGCCGTCAGCAGATCGAAACCCCAACTGGAATCAACCCACGGCAATTTTGCGTGCTGGGAAAACAAGCCGTCATGCGGTACGCCGTGGTTCTGCAGTATCCAAAGTCCGGTGCGGAGGTGCCACCAGATATCGGCGCTAGTGAAGGCGGAAAGATGAACGCCCTCGTAGGCGGCCGCCGCTGTAAAGAGCGCGAGCAGAGCTAGAACGCGCAGCGGAGCGCTCTTATACCAGCGTGAGGCAGGCGCTTGCGGCATTCTTACAGCGCTTCCGGATTGGGTACTGGATGCCACCGCGCCGCTGTCTCCTGCGTCACTTCTTCTTCGGAGTGCCCGGCATCTGGTGGGAAAGAGCGAGCTGCCTGATTCCGCCACCGGGATCGTGCGCGGTGTTGTGGCACTGGAGAACGCAGGTCTTGGCGCCGGAGTCGTAGGAAATCGGCCACTTCGCGCCGTTCTTGTCGATGTCATTGCCTACGACGTTCAGGTCGAAATCCACCATGCGCACGCCGGTAGGATTCGCGTTGGTCGCGCCCATACCATGGGCCGTGTGACAGGTTGAGCAGGAGAAGCCGTCGGTAAACACGTGGGCCTTGTGATACGTCCAGGACTGGCTTTGCATCACCGTCGTCAGGTTGTGACACTTCGCGCACATGCCGTACGGCCCGTTCACGGTGAGATCGGGCTGCGGATTCAAGTTAATGGCGATCACCGTTCCCGGTCCTCCGGGCGCTTGGCTGTCTTCGTAATCGCGCTCTAAAATGTGCCACCACTTCGATCCATGTGGACCGCTAGGGCCGGTGCGCCCGAACTCACGGTTGTCATCACTGTTGTGACAATCGGTGCAGAAAATCTGCGCGCCCATGGCACGACCTTTGGTGGTGCCGCCGCTGAAGTCCAGCATCGTATCCAGCAGACTGGGCTGCGGCAATCCGCTGCTGCGAGTGTGCATCACCGGATGGCTTGACTTCGCGCTGGAATTCATCTGCGGAATCACGTTCAGTCGGTCAGCAGCCGACCTCGCCGGCAGGTAACCATAAATCGGATTGACGGCCTTCCCCGCGCTGTAGCCGTGACAACGCAGGCAGTTCTCGTACTGGTTGACTGCAGGACTTACAACCGTCGCGCCATCGGTCGCAATGCCCGCCGCGCCGGTCTGCGAGATCCGGATAAGCGGCGGCACATTGAATGACGTCACCTGCTGGGAACCGTGCGCATTGTGGCAGTCCGCGCACGTAGTGTGACGATTGTTGTTCAGCAACGGTTTTTCAGCCGCGTCATGCAGGTTGGTGCCGCTGGGGAAGGGGTGCCCGATCTTCTTGAACTCTGCGAAAACATCCGGCAGCCCGGGAGATAGATTCGAGCCTCCGGCATGGCAGGCCGCACAGTCCTGCTCATTGGTCGCGCGCAACAGCCGCGCTGGACCCTGTGCGTTGTGAGGCAGGTGGCACGAGATACACGCGTTGCCGGCGACTGTTTCATAACTCCCGAGCTTGGCCTGGCTGGCGACCTTGTTCATCGCCGTGTTGTGGGCGCCAATGACCCAACCTGCCAGCGGATTGGCCCGGTTATTCCCGCCGATGCTTGTGCGCGTCGGATCATGGCAGGCGAGGCACATCTGCCCGTTTGAGCTGTCACGTACCAGAAAGTTCATGGACAGCTTATCTTTGGCCTGCACGTGGGGGTTGTGGCATGACGTGCACTCCACGTTTCCCATAATGAGCTGTACCGCCCCGGTCTTGTCGCCGGTCTTGCTTTGCGAAACCAACGTCGCGACTAGGTCAATACCGTCCTGTATCGGCTTGACCAGGCTGAACGGATGCGAACTCTGCAAGTGTGTACCGAACTGATCGCCCACGATCCAGCTACCCTTGGTCGGCAGCCGGCCGAACAGTACGGTGTCGGCCACCGCAACCGTGCCATCATGGCAGCTCACGCACAGTCCGCTATCGCTGCCCAGCGGCATCTGTGGGTTGTTTTTCTGGAGGTAAGTCGTGCTGGTATAGGTGTCGTAGGTTGCCTTGGACAGCTTCTGGTTCCACAGCGGCGCCTTGTCCCCGTTCCCCGAGTGCGGCACATGGCAGTACATGCACGATCCCGGCCGCGGCCCCTGGATTGGCGAGAGGCTGCCTGGTGACAGATCATGCATGCCGATGACCTCGCCCTGAATCTGCGCCATCGCTCCGCCTGCAAGCGCAAGAACGACGATGCATGCAGCGAGGAACCGGTCCTTCACTGCACTCCTCCTCTGGCCTGATTCAGCCCGTAGTAATGAAACACCTGCACGCGGTGGTTGTAGGAATCCACCACATACACTCGATCGTTGCGGTCGATGAACAATCCCGTGGGCAGCCGGAAGTCGCCAAAACCCGTTCCCTGCTGCCCGAAGTAATACAGCAACTGTCCTTCGCGGTCGAACACCTGCACCATGCCGAGGTTGCCGTCCACCACGTAGAGGTGGCCTTCGGAATCGACGCCAATTCCCTTGGGCCGGAACATCGCACCCCTGCCCCCGCCGATCATCCCGACGGCATACTCGAACTGCCCCGAGCGGTCGACAGCCTGCACCCGGAAGTTCATCGCGTCCACGACGATCAGGTTCTGCCCGTCCAGGCGCAGCTCGGTCGGGAAGTTAAACTCCCCGTGTTTGTCGCCGTTCTGCCCGATGGTCTTGGTCACGCTGCCGTTCATGTCGAGCACGAAGATCTTGTTGCGCAGCGTATCGGTCACATAAATCCGCTGCGCGGCGGAATCCACGGCAATTCCCGTCGGCCGCTTGAAGAAGCCTTCGCCGCCCTTCAGGCTTCCCAGGGCTTGCTGATATTTTCCATCGGCATTGAAGACGAATATCTTCCCCGACTCCGAATCGGTGACGTAGATATTGTCCTTGTCATCCACCGCGACGCACTGCGGCGCCAGCATGGCGTCCTTGCTCTTGTCCTTGCGCTCGATGAACTTGTATTTCTGTTGGGCAAAATCGAAGATGTGGACGCCCTGTGCGCCAGGATCGGTCACGATGATGCGCCCGTGCGAATCGGTCACCACGCTGTAGGGACGCACTAGAAAGTGCAGGTCGGGAGCGCCGACGACAAGGTCGAAGACCTTGGTGAAGAACCCTTTCTTCGGCTTGACGTCGCGATCGGTTTCGAAGCTGCGCTCGAAGCTGAGCTTGCGCCCGCCCTCCAGCAACAGCTCGGGAACCTCGACTTGAGTTGTCTTAGGTTTACTTGCTGCCCAGCCCGGCTGCACCAGCAGTAGCCCCAGGATGATGTACTTCGTCAGTCTCAAATGTCTTACACCCGCTCCCTTTAGAAGAAATTGAACCATCGATACACACCTATACTAAAGGATGAGAAGGAAGCGGGCGGCTGACCCGAGGCACTGAAGCCTTGCGTGAATTGAGAATATCCGCCTTGCAGGCCGATCTGCCGGAACTGGTAGGACAGGTAAGCGTCCTTCTCCTCCATATTGTTGGAGGACCCAACACCCTGGTTGGTGACGTCGCTCCTTACGTTTACATAGCTCAAGGACGCAATCAAGTGGCGTATCGGCGAACCGGACAGCGCGAACGAGTAGCTCTGGCCACCGTAGAACACCAGTAGCCCCGGAGGAATGATCGGCGGAAGAGGCGTGGGGATTAGTCCGTTGCCCCCAGCCAGTGCGTTGCCGTTCGATTTGTTGTAATTGGCGCTGAAAACTATCCGCCCCGTGCCCAGGCTGGTGCTAAAGCTCTCACTGCGACTGTCCGAGCCCGGCACCCCCGAAAGACCGGTACGGCCAGCGCCGGCGCCGGCGGTCCAGACCAAGCGTCCGAAACGCCGGCCGAGGCTTCCAGAGAAATTGTAAAAGGAGCTGTTGTAGGTCACCAATATCGTCTGCATGTTTTGCGCATAGTTGAAATAGCCCCCCACCAGCCAGACCCCAATACGCCGATTGTAGTTCAGATTGGCGTTGTAACCTAATGAGTTCGGGCTCTTGCCGTCATTCGAGCTATTGCCGTCAATGGTGCTGTCAAACACGTTTAGGTTCGCACCCATGTAGCCACCCTGTATCTGGCGCTGGTAGGAGATGCCTCCGCTATATAGCGTTGAGCCATAGTTCTCTCCCGCATAGGACTGCTCCCTCCGCTCCACTTCTCCTGTGGCCTGCAGGTTGGGAGCAAAGGCGTAGTTGGTGATTAACTGAAGAGTCCAAGCGTGCGAGCCCGCATTCAGCTCCGTCCCTTGGATCCCTCCGCTTCCGGAGGCTGCCGAACTGGAACTTTGTGAGGATGTCTCCACGCCTGACACCCCTTGGCTGGCTTGGCCCGGCGACGTCGGAATGATGGCCTGGTACAGCGATCCGCTCAGGTTGTCGGTGTAGTCGGCGCTCAAAGAGAAACTCAGTTTTGGGGTGGGGTGTAGACCAGCGCTCGCCGTGACGTGGTCGATGCTGCCGTCGAATTTGTAACCCAGATAGTCCGAATTGAGGTCAGTCCGGTTAAACGAACTGGAAAAGCTGCCATTCCAGGGAAGTATGTGCCCGAGAGAGAAGGTGAAGCTCTTGCTGTCGGCATTCGACATCTGTTGCTTGTCGTCCACCAGCACTCCCGGAATCAACGAGTGCCCTGATCCGTCCGCGAAGCCCGCGGCCATGTTGAACCCGGCAATCGAATAGTTTGAATTCAGGAATAGCGATCGAAAGTTCGAAGACCCGTTCTGATTGGCCCCATAGATAGAATAGTTCTGGCTCCCCTGCTCATAACCAGCAGTGAGCGTGGGAAGACCGGGTAAAAGGGCGCTCCACCCCACACCAAAGGTTTGGGAGTCGCCATTAGTGTTGAGGCCGGCGATTCCCGGTATACCGTAATTTCCTGTGTTATTGAACGAGGAGGCATAGTTAACCGACCCAGGGAAATGGCTGCCGCTGAAGATGGCCGACGAAAGGCTCACGCCACTTGCGTCCGTAACCGAGCCAAAGTCTGAATTGCTCCGCGACTGGTTAAAGTACGGATTGACATTGAAGGAAAGGAAGTTGGGACTGTAGTAGGAACCGGCAAGTGCCGCGACCCCCCCGAACCCTAAGCCATGGTTCGAGCTGATTTCGTTACCGTAGCTGCCGAAGTACCCGGCGGAGATGGTGCCATTGGCGTTCAAGTCCAAGTCATCGCCAATTTTGATCTGCCCCAGCAATGGGCAGGCCAGGAAAAGGAATCCGACTACTGCGAGCCACGCTTTAGAGGTTTGACGCTGCACGCCCCACCAAGCCCATGTACATCTCTACCGGGTTTCCACCTTGGCGTTCTGGCGCAGCTTCTTATCCAGCGCAGCCCGCACCTGGTTGGTCTTGTTCTGTTGCAACTGCTTCTGCAACTGCACCTTTACTTCTTCAAATTTCGTTTTGCCCGCCGGGACGTGCCGGTTCATCCGGAAAATTATGTAGTACTGGCCCACCTGGACGAGATCGCTCATCTGCCCGGCCTGCATCTTCAGCGCTGGTTGCAGCATCTCCGGTGGCATCTTGGAGCGTTCCACCCACTTGTGGTCGCCCAACATCACCCGGTAATCGTCGTCCGAAATCTTCTCCGCCAGCAGCCCGAACTCTTCAGCGGTCTTTGTCGCCTTGGCTTGTTTGTAGGCTTCGTCTGCGCGCTTCCTGGCATCCTTCAACTGCGCAGGCGTCGCGTTGTCTGGTGGTATGATCGAAATCGTCTGGATGGCAAATGATTCCGGGTACTGGAAGCGCTCAGGATTCTTGTCGTAATAAGCTTTGAGCTCAGCCCCCGAAACCACGGACTTGCTGTCCACCTCGGCCTTCATTAGCTGCTCGATCAGCAGCGAACGCTTGATCCTCTCGCGCAATAGCTGCTCATCTCCCTGGTACTCCTGCTGTACAAACTGCCGGTACTCGCTGGGGCTGCCGAACTGCTGGCGGAACTCTGCCTGCGATTTGTTCAGTCGCTCTGGCGTGACGGTCATTTTCCTTTTCTGCGCCTCCTGGTAGACCAGTTCCTCGAAAATGATCATCTGTAACGCCCCGTTGCGGATGCCGGGCGCCATTTCGGAAGGGATATTTCCATTGTGCTGTTTGGCGTAAGGGAAGATGGTGTACTCCTCCTGTAGCAGGTCCTTGTCGGTCAGGACCACGCCGTTCACTCGAGCCACCGGCCTGCCGGATACCATGGGGGCCGGCGTGGAGGAAACCGGCTTGGCGATCGCGGTCGGTGCGTGGGAGGCAACTTGGGCAGGTGCGGAGGAGAAGGCCAGCAGAAGCAGTGCGCAGATTGGAACTTGGTACTTCATGAGATTCTTAGCATCTTTCGAAAGAGGGGAGGGATGTCTCCCTCCCCCAGTTGACTAGTCAAGTTAGAATGTGGTCGGGATGGTCCCACCACCGTTCGATTCGTTGGCTTCGCCACCATGGCACTGGCGGCAGAACTGCGCCGTCTGGTTCGAGCCAGAGGTGCCGCTGGCCGGGTTATACGGTGCACGAATAAAGAACATCGTCATGTAATTGCCCTGTGGCAGGCCGCTCTGGGTCTTGGGGCCAATGTTTACCACGTTCATGAGGTGCTGGTTGTGGCAGGTCGTGCACATGACCGTCGGCAGATTGTTATAAGCTGCGGTTGAAACAAAAAAGCCGTAGTTCTTGACAAACTGCGCCGAATTGGTGCCGGTCATTAGGATCGTACCGTTAGAGGAAATAGTGCAATCCCAGTTATACTGGCCGCCGCAGCCCACGGTCGCGTTGAGTCCCACCGGGTGATCGTTGAGGTAATCGCCCTTGGGGTTCCCGTCGTTGCCGAGCAAGGTGGGAATGTTGTTGCTGGCGTAGGTGCTGGGTACACTCTCATAGATGTGGTTCTTCATCATGGCACCTTGGGCGTAGTTGCCGTCATGGCAGCTCAGGCAGGTCAGCAGGTCAAGCACATCGGGCGTTCCGGCCAACATCGAGGTCGGCAGCACTTCCGTGTAGCCGTTTCCACTCGTTTTGCCCGTCCCGCCGGTAATAATGGTCTTTCCAAACAGCGGATATACATCCTGGCCCCACAGAGCCACATCGCCCGCGGTTTGGTCTAGGGTCGCGATGCCGTTGCCACGTGCGCCACTATGCGGGGCGTGACAACCGGCGCAACCTCGGCCGTAGTTAAGGTGAGCGCCCAACACGTCAGACGTCGGGGGCCCGAGCTGTGCCATCGCGAACATCCCGAAGGCCATAACGACCAGCGTTACTAACAATGCTTTCTTCATGAGGATCGATCTCCTGATTTAAGATTCCTATTGCCGGAGACCTTAGGCCCCAATTGGCCTCCGTGCTTTGTTAGTGCACCTGTTTAGCCGAAACCGGATGTCCGCTAAGTTGACTATGAAATTATGTTTTAAGTTACTGAATTTAAAACTCTTAATTGGATCGCAATCCGATGGAGTTACGGTCCATCTCCAGCCTCGGCGGCGGTATTGCTGCGTGAAATGATCCACCTTCGACGCCTGAACTGGTCAAATCCCCCTACAGTGGAGTGGCCATAGAGATTCTCACGACTGCTTGGGCGTGACGTAGTTCTGCGAATTGAAACACATCGCTCCTAACTAAGGAGCGACGAAGCGTTGTGAATTGCAACACATGGTTGAGCGCAGGGTATAGCTAGTTGTTCGAAGATGAAGCTCCCTGAATACGGCCAGCATTCGCGAAGCGTCGTACTACAAATTCCTTTAGGAAGAATTACTTGGCTATAACCCAAATCAACAGAATAATTTAGCTGGATCTTGTTCGTGAGTTGATGATTCAAAGCAATCGTTAAATGGGGAAGGGCGGTTCCAAGCAGCGGCGAAATGCCCCGCAAATACCCAAATCGAGACGGCAGGGGGCGCTGGCGCTCATTTCTTGACTTCGGGGGCGGCTTCCGCCGTCTGCTGCGAGGTGGCTGGCTGCTCTTTGGCCGCCTTCTGCCCGGCCTTCAGCGCTTCCTTTTCCTTTTTCAACTGGTCGGCTTCGGCGTCAGTGATGTAAAGGAACTCCTGCACTCGACCGGGATATTGCTCGGAAGTGAAGATGTGGTTGGTCTTGGGGTCGAAAGCGACGTTGACGAGCGAAGAAAATTGCCCAATCCGCTCTCCATGTCCGCCGATGAAGGCGAGCAGCCGGCCTTCGCGATCAAAAGCCTGGAGGATATCGAGCATGGGGTCGGCGACCCAGACGTGGCCATCGCCGTCAACCGCAATGCCTTTGGGGTGGGCAAAACAACCGGGGCTATCGCAGTGGCGCCCGAACTCACTGATGAACTTGCCTTCAGCATCGAAGATTTCGACGCGGTAGTTCATGGTGTCGGTAGCATAGAGGTTGCCATCCTTGTCAAGTGCGACCCCGGTTGGACCGGAGAAATCGCCGGGAGTGGTGAGTTCGTGCTTCTTGCCGCCCGTTCCGATGCGCCGCACCAGCTTGAAGCTGTCGGCATCGAAGACGACCACCTGATCGGCTTGCGTATCGGCAACGTAGAGCAGTCGATTTTCAGTGTCGATGGCAATTCCGACGGGATCGATAAGCCCCTCCTTGATCTGGTCAACCACCTTGCCGGTTTTGTCCATGATCAGAACGCGGTGCAGCTTCCCGTCGGTCATGAAGATGCGATCGTCGTCGTCAATCGCAACGAAGTTAACCAGCCCGAAGGTTGCTTCGAAACCGTTGCGAATGAGGGTTACGTCTTTGGTTTCGGTATTGAAAACGAAGATCGCGCCGACCTTCTGGTCAGCGACGAAAAGAGCGCCCTTGGAGTTCACTGCCATTCCGTATGGCCCAAGCAACTGGAACGGCATCTGCTTGAGCTTACCAGTAGGCGAAGGTTGTGTGCCCGCAAGACGGTCCATCCACGATGACTTTGGTTTCGCTGGCTTCTGCCCTTCAGGAACGACCTCGAACTTCTGGCCCGCGAAGTAATTGACATAGCGCACGCGCGGGATGTTCGGCGGTCCTGGCCAAACTAGCTTGGTCACGTCAATCTGCGGCTTGGACGCTTCGGGCTTTGCGGGCGCAGCTGGCGCCTTCTTCTTGCCGGCAAGACTGGGCATCGGAAAACCCAGCGCCAGCAGCACAATCAATGCCGCCAGCGCTTTGCTCCCCCGCCTACGACTTGGACGAACATTCGACATCATCTCTCTCTCCACTCTCATTGCAGCGCCAGCCGGTTCTTATGGCACCTATCGCAGAATGCCATGTTGTTGGCCTGGTCGTTCACCAGCAGATCTGGCTGTGCCGAAGCGTGCGGCTGATGGCAGGTCATGCAGTTAATCTGGGTCTTGACCTTGGTGACGTCGGTCGGATCCATGACGTTTGTAACAGGATGTCCCAGCACTGGATGACCGAGCCCGTACTTGATGGGTAGAATCACGACTCTATTCCTCGTGTAATAATCCTCGGGCAATTTGACCTGGCCGTTGAAGATAGTCAGCACATGCTCGGATTCCAGCTTCTGTGGCTTAGAGTCTGGCCCGTGACACTCGAGACAAAGAGCACTGCCCTGCGCCCGCAGCAACTTCGGATTGTAGCTGCCATGCGGTTCGTGGCAAGTCGCACAACCCAGACCAAACGCCGGTTGGTGCAGCTGCGCCTTCTTCATCTGTTCAGATTGTTCACTGTGGCAGGCGAGGCAAGCCGAAACGGGATCAGGCTGCAGGAAGCCCGGCGTCGCTCCGGCGTGCGGATTGTGGCAGGCAATGCATTCGCCCTGCGCGCCCGGATGTTGCACTTTCGCCTTCTCGATCTTCTCCGCCTGCTCGGCGTGGCAGGTCACGCACAGCGCCTTGGAATCGGCCTGGGTGAGAACGACCTTGCCGTCCTTGGCGGGCGCGTGACAGGTATCGCAGCTCCCGCTCGAGAAAGGAGGATGCGTGAACGCCTGCATCAGCTTGGGCTGCGACGATTGGTGCGGATCGTGGCACTGCACGCAATTGGCGGTGGCGAACGGTTGCCCTTGATGCGCCTTGATCAAGCCCGCGTCCTTGGGATCGTGACAATCGAGGCACAGCGCCGGAGTCGTCTTGGTCAGGTGATAGTCGAACTCGATCTTGCCTTTCTCGCCGACCTTATGGGTGACGTGGCAAGTCTCGCAACCCATGTCGAGCGCCGCATGGCGGCTGCCTTTCTCTGGAACATCGAGTCCCTTGGTATGGCAGCTGAGGCAGAGGTTCTGGCTCTTATCGCCGGATTCCGGTTTCAGCAGCTGGAACTTGTTGTCGGACTGATGGGGGTCGTGGCACTTGAGGCAGTCGCGCACCGCCGGAGGATGAACCTTGCCCTTGAGATCGGCCGCATTCTTGTCGGCATGGCAGGTGATGCAAAGCGCCTGCGGCGTGGTGGTGATCAGCTTGACCCGGGTGACATCCTTGTTGACGCGAATCTCGTGACAACTGGTGCATCCGGTGGCGATGGCGGAATGGACGAACTTGCCTTTGGTTTTGTCGCTGTGGCACTCGATGCACTTGGCCGAGTCCGTATTCTTGTCCAACGGCACTGGATGTGTGGCTGCGCCGCAGAGGCCGGCGTTCAAAATCAGACCCAATCCCAGAAACAACCGCACTGCCCTCACAAACTACCTCCACACCTGAAACTAACTACTTGTGCACGTCGATCACCGTGAGACTGCCCAAGGCGCCGAGATTTGCCTTTGGCCATCTTAAGTTGGTGTTGCGGAGATAGTTAGGCGGTCGTAAAATCTCGCCGTAAGCATCCCCGAAATGTCCGATTGTACCTCGCGGAATGGGGGTTCCTCCCCAGGTGGTGGGGGATTTTCATCGTTGAATGCGGTGAGAAGGGCCTTGGTTAGCCTGCCGCACAGCCAACCGACGAGGCCGCGTGACAGTCATGTATTGTTCTTGTAAGAGCTTACCAAGAGTTGACGAAAGGAAATTAAAGTGCAGTTAACGAGTAGTCAGCTTACTCCCCCGGGGGCGGGCGTGCCATGGACCGAACCAATATGGAGAGCAGATTTTGCCAATACTGTTGCGGAGCAGGGCTTCGTCCGCGTTTTGTCATGGGCATGAGCAGTGTCCGCCCAGTTTTCTTCATTCTCTGCGCGCTTGCCGGCTCCGCATCTCCAACTGCTTCTCAAGTGCCCAATCCCGAGTTCATGCCACTCGAATCGGCGAAAGCCGTGCTCCAGAAAATGGGCTCCAGCGATGGCACTCTTCCAAGTCCAAACGTTAATTCTCACGACTGGATCGTCTGGCTGCAAAAGTCCGATGCGCAGGTTCGGCAACGCCTGGACATCGGCGAAGAGGACAGCCTGACTAACCTGCTCCGCTTCGGTGTTACCTACACCAAGGAATATCGCATTGATGACGACTATCTCGCGATTTACGGGCAGAGCAGCCTGGTCAATGCCTTCGCCGAAAACCGCGCTAAGGATCTCATCAAGGCTCTGGCAGCCCCCAACGGGAACCAGGGTTTCGTCGAAATGCGGGTCTTTGTGGAGAAGAGAGGTTTTTCTCTCAAATCACCAGCAAGCCGCAAGAAACTGAAGGCTTACCTCCTGGCGAATCTGGCTCGGCTGCAGAAGGAGTTTCTGCAAGCGCGGCAGCAGGCCAAAGTCAACCGCGACCAGATGTTCCAGCGCCGGGGCATCTCGCTGGATAGCAATCTGTGGCCCGACTACGATATCGACCTAAGCTTGAAAACTGTGGTGAAATCAGGGATGCTGAAGCCGGGCGGCGTCCGACGCGTAGCGATTGTTGGTCCCGGTCTCGACTTCGTCAACAAGCAACAGGGCGTGGATTATTATCCGCCGCAGACCACGCAGCCGTTCGCGGTGTTCGACTCGTTGTTGCGTCTCGGACTGGCGAAGCCGGACAGTCTCCAGTTGTACACACTTGACATCAGCCCACGTGTGAACTTGCACATCGAGATGGCTAGAAAGAACGCTGCGCTCGGGCGAGCGTACACGCTGCAACTCCCTTGGTACACGGAGGGGCGCTGGACCGACGACTTCCGCGCAAAGTTCACGCAATTTTGGCAGGAGTTGGGAGCGCAGATCGGACAACCGGTTGCTGCCATTCCGGTGCCGCAAAGCGCTCCTGGCTTTGAAACTCGGGCGGTAAAGGTCCGCGCACCGGTCGTCAGCCGGATTCAGCCGGTCGACATGAACATTGTGTACCAACGCCTGCCGCTCGCGCCCGATGAGCGGTTTGACCTGATCATCGGGACCAACATCTTCCTGTACTACGGCGGCTTTGAGCAGTCGCTGGCGCAGGTGAATGTAGCCGCGATGCTGAAGCCCGGCGGATATCTACTCTCCAACGACAAACTCCAGGACACCGTGTCGTCGGGTCTGGAGCAAGTGATGGTGACCGAAGTCCCCATGACTAGTGCACCGGTCATCACTGATTACATCTATTGTTACCGACGCATGAAGTAACTTAGGACATATGGCACGCCATAATGCGGCGCGAGCACGCGCATTTATGCGGGGGAAGGAGCGCTTCAGCGCTTCGGGAAAAGCTCGGCCTTAGAGCAGTTTCAGAATTGTCTTGGAGGGTCTGCGACCCGCGAACGCAAGAACTCAAGAATGCAACGCTTCAAGCTTCTTCCATAAAGAATCGAGCGGAACAGAGATTGCCGGGTCGGTAATTACCAACGCGTTCACGGGTCGCCAGCTCCCTGAGCTACAATCGAATGCCCCACGATGCTGAGAATCAATGACCCACACATGGGAAACCCCCATCCTCCGATAGCCCTGAAGCCGCTGTTCGTAGCGGTTCACGCGGTCCTCCGGTGAGAGGATCTCAATGACGACGAGAGGTGGGCTGGTTAAAACCGGCTCGTAAGCTTCATCAATGCGGAGCACCGCGATATCAGCGACTCGTACTTGCTGCGGGGAAACGTTGATTCGGATCCCGGGGTAGGCTTCCAGCCTGTATTCCTCTTCGTGCGCGGCAAACCACTTCACAAAAAATGCTTGTACAGCAGAGTGATCTTTCTCGCCCACGTTACGCTCCTCCACCTCGCCCGCCACGTAATCGCGATCCGGCCTATAACTTGTTCTAAGGTACTGATCCAGCGGTACTTGCGTGGTTGCCATCGTCGGGGCTCCGAGCTTGAGTATAGCACGAACTCTAGGAAGCCCTGATCTCGGTAAAACGCTTCAGCGCGACGGCGTATCGCTGGCCAGAGCACGGCTTGCGAATGCGCGCTTTCATCACCGAAATGCGTGATATGCCTCACTCAAGCGCCGGACATTGAAGGGTTCCCTCTCGCGCAATCGCTTAAATCGCAATAATTTACCCGTTTGTGGCGGGATGGCTTCCTACGTGCACTTTGTTAGGTGCTCACGGGAAGGAGCATGCATGGCCTTCAGCCTTTCATCGATTCCGAAACGCATTCATAAGACCTTTGCCAATTTGCGGACAGGCATTGTCCTGCTGATTCTGGTTGTGATCGCGTCCGCTATGGGAACATTCGTTCTGCAGCGTCCCGCCACCGACGCGGACAAACTCGCCCAAGCTTACTCGCCCAACACATTGCGCTGGCTCGATCGCGTCATGCTTACCGACGTATTCCACTCGTGGTGGTTTCTCACTCTGTTGGGATTGGTAAGTTTGAGCATCGTGCTGGTATCCATTGATCGCTTTCCTAATGCATGGCGCTTCTACGCGAGGCCATACCGCAGGACGGATTGGCACTTTCGTGCGGCGCTCCCCCACAAAGTTGAGCTGCCCATCAAGAACGCCGAAGACGGACTGAACGCTGCCGAGCGCGCACTCAAGAAGCTGGGCTGGCCGGTCGATCGCGTCGCCTACAAAAACGAACCCTTTTTATATTCCGAGCGGCATCGCTTCTCGGTAATGGCGGTGTACATCGTCCACGCCAGCCTGCTTCTGATCTTCGCCGGCGGCATCATTGATGGGGCCTTCGGGTATAGCGGCTTTCTAGCGCTGCACAAGGGTCAAACCGGCAACGTCATCGAGCTGCGCAGCGGTGGCAAGAAACAGCTCCCCTTCGCCGTGAAGTGTTACGCCGCCGGGCAAGACAACTATGCTGACGGTTCGCCCAAGAAGTGGTGGTCGAAACTGGCCGTCGTGCAGGACGGAAAAGAGATCGAGTCAAAAGAAATTGTGGTGAACGATCCCCTGGTTTATCGGGGATTGCGCTTTTACCAGTCCAGCTACTGGCTGGACAACCACACAGTGGACTCGCTGCAAATCGCGTGGGTGGCAAAAGACGGCAAGGAAACGCCTCTCCAGTTGCAGATGAACCAGCCTGTCGCATTGGATAGCGACGCCACCGTTTCCCTGGTGGACTACATTCCGGACGCATTCGTTCGCGACGGTCAGGTCTTCAAGAAGTCCGACGACATTGAGAATCCGGCGTTCGGGCTGGCAGTAAAAGATCGCGCCACCGCCGAGGCCACCAAGGTCTGGCTGTTCCCAGCACAAGGCGCCGCCCTGGGTGGAGAGAACCTGAACTACCAGTTCAAGAATCCGACCTCCGCCCAGGACATCGCGTGGGCGGCGGTCACCGGCCTGGAAGTCTCACATGAGCCCGGACAGTGGCTGGTGTGGACAGGAGTGCTGTTGATGAGCGCCGGACTGGGGGTTGCGTTCTACATGGTGCACATGCGGCTGTGGGTTGTGGCCATTCCGGACGCCAAGGGCAAGCTGGTGCTGTGGGTCGGCGGTCAAGCTAACAAGAACCGCGACCGCTTCGAACAGAAGTTCAACGACGTGGTCGAGGGTATCCGGAGCGAACTGGAACGCGAGTCGGTTATATCGCGGCCTGCTCGCAAAGAACAACCTGAACTAACGCTGGCCGGGGTGAAGTAATAAGAAGCGAGGGCTAAAGCCCGATTCGTTTCTACGACTCGGCGGCACGGCTAAAAGCCGTGCCCTGGTACAAAGCAATAAGACGGAGGAAACAAGATGGCAACCCGCGCACGGGTCGTACGAATGGAACCACCTGCCGCAACCGGCGGCAACGCCCTGCTGGTCCTGGTCGGACTGTCGGTGGTTTTTCTGCTGATCGTGGCCTTGCTGGGCGTGGCGAAATCTGGCGGCAGCCTGATCAGCGAAAGCAATTTTCTGTATGTTGCGCTGATCTTCTACGCCGGCGCCGGCTCGTTGTACATGGGATTTGGAGTCACCGGAACGGCGCGTTATGTCAGATATGCCTCGGTGGCAACCTCGATTGGCCTGGTGGCTAATACGCTGGCCGTCGCGCACCGTTGGTATCTCTCCGGGCGCCCGCCCTTCGCCAGTATCTACGAGATGCTGTTGAGTTTCGTTTGGGCGGTGGCCGCCATGACACTGATTGCCGAGAAGAAGTTCGGGGTCAAGATCATTGGCAGCATCACCATGCCCCTGGCGGTAGTTTGCGTCATCCTGATGCAGTTGCTGCCTTCCGAAGTGCGGCCGCTGGTGCCGGCGCTGCAATCCACCTGGCTGCATGTCCATGTCACGCTGGCGATGTTGAGTTATGCCGCCTGCGCCTTGAGTTGCGCACTGGCCATGATGTTCCTCATCCAAGACGGTTTCCAAACCGAAACTTTCCTCGCCTGGACGAGCGCTATGGTCAGCGCGATCTACGTCGCCATCGTTGCCACTCGCTTCGAGAAGTGGGGCGGCTTGTCGGTCACCGGATGGAATGCCCAAACCAAGTCTGACATTTTTCTGGGCCAGGGCATGCGCCTGTTCGTCACCGTGCCCGACCTGGGCTGGCTGTTTGTAATTGCGGCGTTGGCCGCAATCGTTCCTCTGCTTCTGTATTTCGCGGGCCGCGTCAAGAACGACGGATCATTCTACGGGACCGCCAACAAGGCAGTGTTTATCAGCATTCTGTTGCAGCTGGTGGTGGTGGCTGCTTTCGTTCTTCGCGTCCGCGATGCGGCTTACCCGTCACCCGACCAGGATGGACTCTTCCCGACCAGTCTGGCTGCCAGCCCGTTCCTACTGGGGGGCATGGTGACGGGTATTTTTGCTTCTCTGTTGTACCTGATGCTGCTGTGGCGGCGCGCCGACCTCCAGGGTCTGCTGCCCTCGGCCGACACGCTCGATCGCGTCACCTACAAGACCATCGGCATCGCCTTCCCGCTGCTGACCGGCATGATCGCCGCCGGCGCGTACTGGGCGAACCGCACCTGGGGCTCGTATTGGAGTTGGGACCCGAAGGAAACCTGGGCCGCCATTACCTGGCTGGTCTATGCGGGTTATTTACATATGCGGATCACGCGGGGATGGCGCGGGCGTAGGGCCGCGTACTTCGCCATTCTGGGCTTCGGTGTCGTGATCTTCACTTTCCTCGGCGTCACGTATCTGCTTCCCGGCTTACACGCGTACGCATGAGGAACAGGGCTGGCCGATCCGGTTCTGAGGATGGATTAGGCCCCAAGATTCAGCGCCGATCCCCCAGCCCTGAAATTTGAGTCATCAAGGAGCCGAGCAGTAGCCTTAAAGGAGTAGCCTTAAAGCAGTAACTTACAGATGTCAGTCTCATCCCCATTCCGACTCTATGATTCCGATCCCCCGGCGCGAGCTGAGACTCCGCCCTGGGAGCAGCCGCCAGTGGCGCGTAAGCGCCATCTCAACTGGGCACTCAAAGCGATGCTGCCTATCGCGGCCGTGTTACTGAACGGCCTGCTGTTGTTTGTGCTGGTTTCCTTGTCGCTCGCCGAAGGAGAACGGCACGTCATCCTCGCCGTCGCCGCCGCCGGCGCATTACTCATTTGCATCGCGGTCATCATGGTGCTGGCGGTTTCCGTCCGCCGCCCCATGTTGGAGTTGCAGGACAAGATCGCGCGGGTGCGGCTGGGCGACATGGATGTCGCTGTCAGCTTTGCCTCGCGTAACGACGAGATTGGCGACTTGGGACGCGACTTCAATGATATGGTGGCGCAACTTGAGGCCAGCCGCGAAGAGATCCAGCGGCTGCATCAGACGCAAATGTCGCGCGCCGAACACTTCGCCACCCTGGGAGAACTGGCGGCCGGACTGGCCCACGAAATCCGCAATCCTCTCGCCGGCATCGCCGGAGTGATCGAGATCATAGGCAGGGACCTGCCGCCCAACAGCCCGGCGCGTTCCGTCATCAAAGACGCCAAGGAAGAGGCGGTACAGATTAATCGCATTCTTACCGAACTGCTGGAGATTGCCCGGCCCAAGCCGCCGCAATTCCGCGTCGGCGATATGTGCAGCACGGTCGAGCACGCGGTCATGTTCGCGCGCCAGCAGGCCATCACCAAACGCATCGTTGTCGAATTGGAAATCAAAGATGCGATTCCGCCGGCCGATCATGACCCCAACCAGATCAACCAGGTGTTGCTGAACCTTCTGCTCAACGCGATTCAATCCATGGACAAGCCCGGTGTCATCCGCGTCTCCTTGGAGAGCGATGAGGACGACGTGCTCATCACCGTGGCTGACGAAGGAAAGGGAATCCCGCCGGAACACCTGCCCAACATCTTTCGTCCCTTCTTCACCACCAAGGGGCACGGCACTGGATTGGGACTCTCGCTCGCCCGTCGCATGGTGGAGGCGCACGGCGGCCACATCGACGTCACCAGCGTGGTGGGCAAAGGGACCGAATTCCAGGTCCGATTACCGATTGCACGTCTCCAGGCGGAAGCGTCCTAGAAGCATCAGCGAGACACATTATTGGACCGCGAATTGCGCTCGACGTGGCGATGAGCCTAGGCCAGCGCTGAGGTGCAGAACGCGCACCGCCGGGCCTCGATCGGGACATCACTCTGGCACTCCGGGCACTTCTTCTTGTCGGGCAGGGCCTGCTTCTCGAAACGCTTCATCAAATGATTGACCGGCAAAACCACAAAGTAATACACGGCCGCGGCGATCAGCAGAAATGAGATAAGCGCATTGACGAAATCGCCATAAAGAAACTTCGCCCCATTGGCCTCGAAGTACATGCTCGAAAAGTCCGGCTTGCGGGCCACCGCAGCGATCACCGGAGTCAGCAAATCTTTCACGAATGCGCTGACCACCGTACCGAAAGCGGCGCCGATAACCACGCCCACCGCCAGATCGATTACATTGCCCCGCAGCACAAAATCGCGAAATCCTTTGAACATAGGCTCCTCCTAAGCATGTTTATCGCATTAGAACGCGATGGTGACTGCGATCCCGGGGCCGGGACGCGTGCGGTTATATAAGTAGTAGCCATCATCGGTGTAATCCAGATATACGTCGTCGGTGTCGTACCACGTTTCCGGCCACGTTTCCGGCCACGGGTCCATGAATGTGACCCAATAGCCGTCGTACTGGAAGCGCGGATATCCGCCTACGAAGACCAATGGCAGACCATAGATACGGAAGTAGTGGTCCCTCCCGAAGTAGCGATTGAAGCGGTCTTGAGGCACACGGTAGCCGTTATAGCCGCCGCGTTGGGCCCAAGTGCGGTGGTCGTTATTCCACGAACTGGCGCGCGACTGGGCGAAACCACTGTGCACCTGCCCTTTGTGCTGTGGGACGCCGCTGGGGTGGACGCCCCCATAGGTAGTCTTGCTGTTTGCCTGGACGCCTCCGTGATAGGCGCTGCCGTAGCTCTGTTGCGGTCTTCCCTGACTCTGCGCTGGTCGGTTGGCCTGATGCGGTTGCTGCGCGGGTTGCTGATGCTGTTGCTGATGCTGTGCGGGTTGCCCCTGTTGATGTTGCTGTCCCTGTTGCGATTTCCCCTGCCCCTTACCCGCTTGCTCGTGCTGTGCGTAGGCCGGGGCAGTGGTTCCAAGCAGCAAGAACACAATGGCTGTGCTGATAATGCTAGCTCGTTTCATTTATCTACACTCCTTTTTAGCCGCAAGCAGTCCGTTGACGCTTAGCGGGAATCTCCTTTTTGAGATCTGACTCGTTACCATAATACTGCTCGTGATCCGGGCCGAGACTGCACTCCCAACAAAAAACGGAGCAATGCCGTACCCTTTGGGGGATTGCCGCCTATCGACATTGTTCCGCGTCGATTCCTCCGTGCACCACAATGGTTAGAATCGAATCATGGATAGGGACAGGCTGTCAGCGAGTGTTAGCAGAATGGGGAGTCTCTGATGCGCGCCGGAACAGCCTCGCAGCCAACGCGGGGGTAGGCCGGCGCTTTACAAGGGCCACACCGGAAACGCAAGAGCAGAATGCCACCGCGATTCGTTAGCTGTTGATCAATCGCCGTTATACTCGTGATCGGCAGCACAGGCTCCCGCTGGCCGGATTACTTGTGAAACGGGCTCCCTTGAAAAGAGCCACAACTCATTGAAACAGGGCGATTACCCTGGGTAGCCTTTTCATGCTTGGTTGTGACGGGATACCGTCATGCTGAGCTGTTTGCGACATCTATCCACGGAAAGCCCAACGTCCCGATCGTTCGTCATCCGGGTGTGAGCACATCTCCGGTGCGCTGCCAACACAAGCCGGGAAAACACATTCCGAGCTGCCTGGCTCCTAGGATTATTGCTTTAATATCCAGCTTGCTATTTTTTCCATGGCGGCCGGAGACATGGTCTCTTCGATCTCGCCATACTCGCTAGGCAATCCGGTCTTGGCGGTCTGGAACAGATGATTCAAACCGGGCAGTTCGTCGGCTTCTGCGTGTTGGTTGCCGCCCTCTTCGAGAGCCTTTCGGATCGCAGGTAAATTCTGTTTCGGCGGGACCTGCACGTCCTTTTCGCCATTGATGGCGAGCACCGGACATTTCACTTTCCGCAGCGCCGGAGCGGGGTCATAGGCGATGAAGTAGCGGACCCACGGCGAAGTGAGTTGCTTGATCGTGGGACCGATTTGCGCCTCTGGAATCTTGCCTGCCAGCTTTTCTCGGAGGTCTTTCTCCAGAACAGCATTATCCTTTTCTTGTTTGACCAGGGTCACAACTTCGCGCTCCGCGGTAGCATTTTTCTCCGCCACGTCATGGCTCGCGCCACTGGCTTCGGAAATCAGTAGTACCTGCTCGACCAGGATCTCGTCGCCCGGCACGCCCGGCCCAGCCATCATCACGATGAACGCCACGTCGGCATTGCCGGCCGCCACCATGGGAGCGATGAGGCCGCCCTCGCTGTGGCCGATCAGTCCGATCTTATGAGCATCCGCCTCAGAGCGCGTCCTGAGATACTCGACTCCCGCTTCGGCGTCGGTCGCGAGGTCCGCGGTGGTGGCGTCGGCAAGGTTCCCGGTGGACTTCCCCACGCTACGGTCGTCCACCCGCAGCACAACGATGCCTTTACGGGTGAGGTAGTCCGCAAGCACGAGAAACAGTTTGTGGCCGAACAAGGTTACGTCTCGATCGTGGGCCCCCGATCCGGGAATCAACAGCACGGCGGGAAAAGGACCTTTCCCCGGCGGTATGGTCAGAGTACCCGCAAGCGTGACTCCCTGGGCCTTCTTGTTAACGTACGAGACGTCCTCTTCGCGGTACGGATATGGCTTAACCGGGTCCTGCGGCCGGTGGCGCTCCAATTCCGATACGTCCTTAATCCGCTTGAGTGCTAAGGGAAAGCTGCGGCCGTGTTGTGTCCATGTCCCGTCAATCGCCGCCAGGTCTGAGCTGATCTTACCCTCATACAAGATGTCTGCCTGCTTCATTTCGATCTTGAGTGACGAACCAACCCGCGTGATGGCAGTCATCGGAATCCCCGCCTGGCCCGTGTCGGGGCTATCGATCGTCCCGGTCAGGCCATCCGCGGTATTGAGGATGTGAAACACGACCCGCAGCTTCATACCATTAGCTTCGAGGGTACCCAGCCAGGCGCCATCAATATCGGAGGGCGGGCCGGGCCTGGGCTGGGCCTTCACAGCGTTGGTCGCACGCTTGAAATCAAGATCCAGGAACGCACCTCCTTGCGACCAGGAACCGGATATCTTCGTCCCATCCGGGCTGAGCTTACCTACGTATGAGCCCTGGACCTTGTCCACCTCGAATTTCAACTTCGAATTCTTGAGCGAGACAGAGCTGACGGGCAGGCCGAAAGCGCGCTGGTCAACGCTGTCCATGGTAGCCTTGAGGTTCCCGTCGTTGTCTTTGGTAATGTGGAGGATGATATGAAGCTGTGTCGTGCCGGCATTGAGCAAGCCCTGCCAATCACCGGCGATATCCTGGCTTTGCGCCATGCACACGGCAGAAAGAATCAAAGCGGCGATTGCGATTATCTTCTTGATGCTTCCCCTCCTGAATAGTGCATCCATGCATAGAGCCCGGTGCCCGTATGTTTGCGCTCGTTGCCTGTTATGGCCTCAGTAATCAATCAACAGAATTTTTGGGAAGCTCCCCACGCTGGCGACTATATACCTCTCCGAGGGTCCCATCTCATTTATTTCTTTCGTGGCTGGCTTCAGGGCACTGCCTGGGTCGGATAGTTGTTGATCGCGGTAGGGACACCAGTTGCCTGGTGCCCCCCGCACAGACCCGGACGGGCGCTCATTAGCGCATCCGGTTCTTATCTCGGATGAATCGCGGCCAAGCGTACCGCTTGTCCGCACACCC
>Ga0187864_10000698_pt1 | contig 35723 bp, 42 predicted proteins | sample June2016WEW_11_4_FD_132985 | JGI IMG/M metagenome (GOLD analysis project Ga0187864, IMG submission 132985) | Peatland microbial communities from SPRUCE experiment site at the Marcell Experimental Forest, Minnesota, USA - June2016WEW_11_40 | ecosystem: Environmental > Terrestrial > Soil >...
ACCTGGTGAATCTGATCGCTGTCGTGCTCGACTTCAGGCAGATCGGGTGCCTTCTGCAGTTCGATTCTGATTGGTTTTGAGAGTACCTGCTGGCGAGCCAGCATCACGGCATGTTCCACGGTCGTGTTGAGGTTGCTCCGGCAAATCTGCGGCGGGTGAGGCCGCGCCGTTTCCAGAAGATCGGTCAAGATGCGGTTGATCTGCGCGATTTCCAGTCGAACATCTTTCACTACCGCTCGCGCCGGACTGGTCGATGGCAGATCGCGGCCGATGATTTCGATGACGCCTGCGATTCCGGCAAGCGGGTTGCGAATCTCGTGGGCCAAGCCTGTAGCCAACTCGCCGAGCGTTGCTAAGTGCTCAGCGCGAGACATTTGCGTGCGGTGTAAGGTCTCAATCTCTTCCCTGCTCTCCCGCAACTGCTGCAGCATGTGGTTGAAGTTGCGGCCGAGGTCTCCGATTTCGTCGTTGCGCCGGGCGAAGTCGACCGCGACGTTCAGGTCGCCGTCACTCACCAGCGCGATCTTCTCCTGTAATTCGACCATCGGCCGTTGAATAAAAAAGGCCAGCGCGCCGATCGACACCCCACATATGACGACCGCACCCGCTCCCGCGACCATCAGCACGGCGTGGCGTTCCGGGTCCCGAAAAGATACGGTCGCCAGAATGAACAGCAGCAGCCCGACCAGCAGTACAAACACTACCGGCAAGAGTGCCTTGAGCTGCCAATTGACGCGTACAGAATTCAATCTGAGGTCTTCCCTCTGCGACGAACCTGCGGACATTATGCGCTCACTTCCATCCGGCCCATTCGGAGGCTGGACGGCCGCAGCAGTCGTATGAGCTAACTCTACCACTGGCTCAGATGCCTTCGCCGCGGACTGAAAGCGGCTAGGCATAAGCGTGCAGTCCAGGCAGCAGGTAAGTCACACCGAAGAAAGTGAACATCACTACGGCAAAACCGCCGATGGCGAAGTAAGCGGCGCGACGGCCACGCCATCCCCGAGTAATGCGCATGTGCAAATAGAGGGCATACACCAACCAGGTAATCGCTGCCCAGGTTTCTTTTGGATCCCAGCTCCAATACGAGCCCCAGGTCTGGTTCGCCCAGTACGCTCCGGAGGCGATCATCAGAGTCAGCAAGGGGAAGGCAAGACAGATGGTTTTGTAGGTGATGCGGTCGAGGTTGTCCGCGCTGGGCAGCAAACGCCCCAGATCCGGGCGCCGCCACAGCAGCAGCAGATAAAGCAGCGAGATAAATACTCCGCCCACCAGACCCGAAAGGATGAAGGGGCTTGCGGCAAGGCTGGTCGGAAATAACCCGTCTGCATCGAGTGACGGATAGCGGCCATCACTGGCGCGCACCAGAAACATGACCAGCGTCATCACTTGGAGGAGAATGCTGAGGAACACAGCGCGATTGGCGAGCGTCAGGAAGCTATCGTTCTTCTTCCAGCGCGCCAGCCCGTAGAAGACGAGCGGTGATGCGACCACCAAAAGCGTCAGCGTCATCAACCAGCCGAGGTCCGGAATGGTGACGAACAATCGCACGCCCCTGGAAAGGAAGACCTCCGATTTTTGTTCCGGATTCCACGCCACCAGGCTCAGCCCGCCCCACTTCTCAAAGCGCGTCAGAACAACGCTCGCGTAAATGGCAAGTGTGCTGGCACTGGTCGCGGCGAGGAAGGTCTCGGTCTTCACGTTGTCCTGGATCAGGAACATCGCGGCCAGAGCGAAGCTTAGCGCACAGGCGGCATAGGCCAGCATGGCCAGCGTTACGTGCACGTGCAGCCAGGTTGACTGCAGGGCGGGAACCAACGGATGCACATCGGTTCGCAGCAATTGCATCAGCACCACGCCCACAATTGCCACCGGCATGGTGACCGTGCCAATGACCTTGACGCCATACTTCTTTTCGGCCACCAGCGTGAGCACGGCCAGCGTCCAGACGAAGCTGAGCAGCATTTCATAAACGCTCGAGAACGGCGCGTGTCCAGCTTCATACCAGCGATGGGCAATGGCTGCCGTATTAGCGATCAATCCGAGCCCGGTGGCGAGCGATGCGAACTTCACGTACGACTCGGTGCCAGTGATTCCAAATCCCAGATACAACGCGCCGGCGCCGGCATAGAAAATCAGAGCGGCGAAGAGCAGGTTCGTCTCGTTCAAGAGATTGCCACTCTTGACCACGTTCAGAAATGCCATGAACAGCAGGAAGGCAATTGCCAATCCGACCAGTACGATCAGGGTCACGCCCGTGGCCGGTTGCTGCTGTTCTACCTTTACTCGTGCCATTTACATCCTCCAATGAGCCAGTTCAGTTCCCGGTTCAGTTCCCGGCTTCAGTTACTGATGCCCGTAGCGACCGGCTCGCTCCGGGAGGTCCTGGGAATGGTTTTCAGATCTTCTTCCACCAACGCTACCAGATCGTTGAAGCGCTGCTCAAACGCGTCCCGGTTGCGGTTCGCAGTTCCTCCGATCCACAGCGAGTTCTTGCCCGTCTTGGGGTCGCGAACCGGTACCACCCAAAACCGCATGTGCACTACGTAGAACACGAATGCCAGTCCAATGCCCATCAGCACCACACCTGACCAGACTCCCCATTGTCCCGGTTCGTGCGAAACCTGCAATCCCGTGAAGTGGCCCATCTTCAGGTCGGTGGCTTGGAACTGATAGGGCGCCAGTGAGTTGTCGGCAACCCCGTCCATCGCTGGGAGCCACACGTCGAAGTCTTTCCCGGCACGCTTCGAAGTCACCACCAGGTGGGCTGCAGGATTTTCCAACTGGTTCGATTTCCGGTATACCTGCCCGTCACGAACGGCGTAGTCGGGAAAGAATTCGGCGAAACGCACCGTAGTATCGGCGTCGAGTGGAACAGAGTCGTTCAGCGCCAACCCGACTTCCTGCTTGTCGCCAGAACTTTTGCTCGGAGTTGCGACCAGCAGCAACTTGTCGACCTTGCCATTCGGGCCGTAACTCGATTGGTAGAAGCGGACACCGTTGTAGAGAAGCGGATCGTTCACCACAATTTCCTTCTTCTGTACATCCCGTCCGTCTTCCACCACGGCCAGCTTGGACCACCACTTCTTCGGTGTGCCGTCCTTATAGTTTTCCTGGCCGGCGGCATCGCAGCGAATGGCAAACGGGAGCGTGCGCGTGCTGCCATCGTGCAACTCAACGATGTTGGAGCTCTGTCCCTCGTTCAGACTGAGATATCCGCGCCAGCCCCAAATGCCATCCACGATCGTGCCAAAGAAAATGAGCAGGAGGCTGGCATGAACAATGTACACCGCGAGCTCGGAGATCCGGTGCCGTTCCGCGAAAATCCCGAAGTGGTCTTCACGCACCACCCGCTCGGGTTTGAATCCCAGCGAATGCAGTGCACGCTGAGCCGCCACCAATCCCGATTCTTCGTCCGCGATGGCCAGCGATTTCTGTGGATGTGAAGCGCGGCGGAAGCCTTCGTCGGGATATTTGTACGGACGCGAAAAATAGCGCCACGAGTTGGGGAAACGATCGATGGAAGCCGCTGTGATACAGAGGCTGACGAGCAGCACCAGTCCGAGGAACCACCAGGAGTGAAATACGTCCGTCAATCCGACCGCGTCGAGTATCCGGAGCACATGTGGGGAGTAGGCGCTCTGCATCTCGTCGGGCTCGGTGGTCGGCCTCTGAAGCACGATGGTTCCGACCGCCGAGAGAATCACGACCAGGATCAACAGAACCACGCCGGTCTGGATGGAAGCAATGGTGCGCCACGTTTTGTGGGCGAGTGCGCGCAAATCTATGACCATATCCTCTCTCTGTTCCGATGCCTAAAATGCACGTTCCACGCCAGATATGCTAAGACGCGTAACCAGCAGATGTGGCTGGACTTAGCAGGCAAGAGGACGATGAGGACGGCCGCCAGTTTGGGCTAAATCGCGCACTCTCGCTCAGTTCGACGGGGATTTGACCCATCACAATGTGCTCGTGACCCCGCTCACGACCCTTTGTGATGGCGCTCCCGAGGTGTTTTGAAAGGGATGGGGCGGGTCCGTACCGCTTGGGGCATTTCACCGACGACGGTGTGGCAGAAGGCCCATTCGAGGTTCATAATTTGTGGCCAGACGTTTTCAAGCCAGATCGAGTATGTTTCTCAACCTGCCTTTGTTCAGTCAGTTACGCCCACGGTGCAATTCGCAACAGTTTTTTTGTGATACGGTGACCTTCGTGCACAAGCATCCTTCGGAGGCCGTGTGAAGCTACTCCCCCATCGATTCCGCAAGAAGGTCGCAAACGACGGTGGTCGCGTCCTTGCTATTGATGTCCTGATTTTCTTCGCGCTGATCGCGCTGCTGATTTCGCGCGCCACCGCCGCCGTTCACCCCGTTCCGCTCGATCCGAAGACCGACAGCGCCAAGTGCCTCGAGTGCCACGGAGACAAGTCGAAAGGCAAGGCCGTCCACTCCGCTATTGCGATGGGCTGTCTGAGCTGTCATGAAGTCCGGGTCAACAGAGATATCACCCGCGTAAAGCTCATCACCGTCGTCCCCTACAAAGTCTGCCTGACCTGCCACAGCGATAAAGATGCCACGCAGATCAAGGGCCGTGTGCACCAGCCGGCGATTCGCGATTGCCTGACCTGCCACGACCCGCATACTTCCGAAAACAAGTTCCAGTTGCTGAAGGCGACCTCGGGCGAGAAGAAGGACAATCTCTGCCTCACATGCCATGACCAAGGCACTAATGTTCCAGAGAAGGGCAGCCGCCACGCCGCACTGGACATGGGCTGCGACACTTGCCACATCACGCACAAGACGGGTGACCGCGGCAAGCGCGAATTTGATTTCCACCTGACCAAGGACGCTCCCGCGCTGTGCATCGATTGTCACGATGTGAAGGACCCCAATCTAGTGAAGGCACACGAGGGGCAGCCGTTCGCAACGGCCGATTGCCTCACCTGCCACGATCCGCACCAGTCGAAATCGCCCAAGCTGATGCAGGCGTTCCTGCACAATCCTTTTGAATCGAAGTCGTGCGATACCTGCCACCAGCCGGCCAAGAACGGCAAGGTTGTCCTGACTCAGGCCAGCGCCAAGGAGCTGTGCGTCACCTGCCACTCCGACAAGGCCGAGCAGATCGAGAAGGCGAAAGTCCAGCATCCGGGCGCGGCGGGCGATTGCACCGATTGCCACAATCCACACGCAGGCCGCTCGCCGGCGTTCCCCAAGCCGGACGCTATTTCGGTTTGCCTGGGCTGTCACAGCGCACAAGCGGAGGAGGGCAAGAAAGTGCATGCGCACCAGCCAGCCTTCGAGCAGGGCTGCGCCATCTGCCATGATCCGCACGGCAATGATAACGGGCATCTGCTCCGGGTCAATAAGCCCAATCCGCTGTGCCTGGAGTGCCACGGCCCCGACGCCAAGCCGAAGAAGCTGGAGAGCGAACACCTGGTAGCCATCTTCGATGGCGTGGTAAAATTGCCGGAAAACTACTTCCGCAAGGTGCCGATTCTGCCGCTGGCGTATGGGGCGGGACATCCGGTGGAGCATCACCCGGTCTCGGACCTGATGGATCCGAATGATCGGACTAAGGTCGTGACCCCCTTGAATTGCCTGACCTGCCATCAGCCGCACGCTTCGGCGCAGCCCGACCTGCTGGTCAAGGATCAGGTCAATAATCTGGCGTTTTGCCAGAGCTGTCACAAGGGTCTGATTGGTGCGGGAAAGTGAGGGTTGTAGATATGTCTGAGGTTTGGCAAAAGAATATGCGCAGAGGGTTATTCACAGCGGCGGTGCTAGCGCTGCTGGCCGCCACTTGGGCTTTCCCGGCTTTCGCCGACCAAAAAAAGAAGAAGGCAGCGCCCGCTCCTGAGCAACAAGAAGCGGCGCCACTGAGCAACCTCGATATCTCCAACATCGTGTGGCCGCAACCACCTGCCATCCCGCGGCTTAGGTACTTGGATTATTTCTCTTCCCAGAAGCCAGAGCCAGAGGTGCCAAAAGCGGCGCAGAAGAAATCCTGGATGGACCGCATGGCCGGGATCACCGCCGAAGACGCCGCCAAGCGCGCTGGCAAGGCTCCCCGGTTCGTGCTCGGAACTCCCTACGGGCTGGCGGTGGATTCCAAGGGCATGCTGTACGTGGCCGACACCAAGGTGGGAGCGGTCTTTATCTTCAACCCCGAGGACAAGGCCACGGAATTACTCAAGCATGGTGTGGACGCCAAGTTCGGCCGCATTTTCGGCTTGGCCATTGATGACGCAGACCGGCTTTTCGTCTCCGACGGTTTCTACAATCACGTTTTGGTGTTCAATGCCAAACATAAATTGGAAGCGGGATTCGGCGAAGGCATCATGAGCGATCCGGGCGGGCTTGCCATCGATACGGATAACCGTTTTCTTTATGTGGCGAACACAGGGACGGACCAAGTGCTGGTTTACGATGCCGATACTTTCAAGCTGCTGCGCAAGATCGGGACCGCCGGCAAGAACCATACCCTCACCACGCCCGGTGATTTTTCCAAGCCGACCAACGTCGCCGTGGACAAAGACGGCAACCTCTTCGTCAGCGACACCCTGAACGACCGGGTCGAGGTGTTTGACGCCGACGGCGTCTTTATCCGCGCCTTCGGCAAGAACGGCGACGGTCCCGGCGAGTTCGCCCGTCCCAAAGGCATTGCGGTGGATTGTGATGGCCACGTCTGGGTGGCCGACGCGGCGTTGAACCGGATCCAGGTACTCACTCCGGATGGCCATTTGCTTCTTGAACTGGGCGGATTCGGCATGTTGCCCGGCCAGTTCCAGGCACTAACCGATATCACCATTGATAAGCAGAACCGTGTCTTCACCACCGAGCAATTGATGGGCCGGGTGCAGATGTTCCGTTACACCACCAACGCCGAGGCGCGTGCCGAACTTGAGCGCCGCAAGGCGGCGGCAACGGCGGCGGACGAGAAGAAGCCCGCGGATAAAACACAGCCGCCCTCGACCATAATGCCAGAGACGCAGAAGCCGACGCCACCGGCTGCGGCGCAAGCCGCGCCCGCAACCGTCGCGCCGCATTAAATTCTGGCGTTCCCGTGGGACGGGCGAGGACGCCCGTCTTTCCATAATAATTCTGCCTGTTTACTTTAGAAGATATTAACCCGAATTTTCACCCTCCTTATTGCCGTTAGAGGAAATTCCCGCAAAATCTTTGAGTTTAAATGACTTATATGGAAAATATTCCAGAATAAGGGACTTAGTTTGTCAAAGAGCGCTGAAAATGGGTTTGGGGCGGTTTCGAGAGCCGTCTTGGGAGACGGGCATGCCTCTCCACTATCCCAATATTCAGTGAGTATCCCAGTCGATGATCCCCGATTGTTGGTGCGGTTGATGAAAAACGGTAGCTGAGGGAAGAAGAGGGAACATGGGGTTTCCACCTCATCTTGGCGTTACTTGGGTCATTTCACCAACTCAAGTGTGGGAGAAGGCCCATTTTTGTGGAAGGGCGATCTTGTTGAGATTCGCAATAGTTATCTCCCAAATCGGAACTCATTCTGTAGCAATTAGTTACAGCCAGACGCGAGAATTCCGGCTTGCCGGGACTACGGTTAGGGTCTTGCACATGCAGGGATTGCTATATGGGTCCGAAAGTCTCAAATCCGACGAATTCTAGTCCAAGAGATTAGCCTTGGGCAAAGCCAACGTTTCCATGCAGTAGAAGCACAAGCGGTAGAGCTACAAAATAAAACGAAAGTCCTTATGGAGGATTTTACCATGAAGAAAGTGATGCTAGTAGTTCTGTTCGCGCTGCTCGCCATGAGCTTCGCGATGGCCCAGGGCAAGGGCACCGGGAACGACGGTGCTTTTATACCCAGCACGGACGTGTTGGGCGCGCACAATAACGGCGGACGTGGCTGCGCAGGCTGCCATGCTCCCCACAGCGGCGGACGCGGTTCAGGTGGCCAAACCGTCGTCGGCAGCGTCGCCAGCGCGGGCGGCAATGAAGGCGACGTGAATCTCTGGGGAACGGACGTGTCTTTGATCACCTCTGAAACCCTTTATTTTGGCAACGTTACCACCTCACATCTGACAGGCGGGCAGGTTAGTGGAAAAGGCGCTTACGTGGTCAACTTCGGCGGCCAAACGCAGTGGGTCACCGGAGTTAGCCCGCTCGTCTCCGGTGTTGCTAGTTGCTTGAGCTGTCATGATGGCCAAGTCTCGAAGGGCGCCATGATGATGAATCAGTCCTATGAACAGCAAGCGCTGCTGCTTCCGAACGGCGCCGGGTTCGGCGCCTACAAAGGCGCTCTATACGGCACGGTAGCGATCCCGACTCTACTCGGCAGTGACGGCGGGACGATGGGCGACTACACCAACGATCACCCGGTTGGTCCTTTCGCGAACATCATCGCCGTTGCTGGCAACACTATTGCACCATCAGGAGGCATAAACTACAGCGTCAGCGGCACCACGATCAACTGGAGCGCACCTACCGCCCAGTATGCTACGTTCGTTGCCAACTATGGCGCGCCGGCCGTCGCGTCGCTGGTGGTAGATGCCACGAACCAGGTTCCTTACGTTGTTTGCACCACCTGCCATAACCAGCATCAAATGAACGTCTTCCAGCAACACTCTGTTCCCCAATATGGATCAAATGCAGGAAACTTGGCGGCCGCAAATCCTTACGACATTATCGCCGGCAATGCGGACTGGGCAACCTTTCCGACGTACTTCTTCGTCAACTCGCCTTACAACCCGGGCGCGGCGTGGACTCCGACGGCCGCTCCTTCGACCACGCAGTTCTGCCGGCAGTGCCACTTCGGCAACGCCAACGAGAGCTATGGCGTAACCGCCGTCGGCACCGCATTCTAACTTGTTCGTTTTCATTTTCCTGGGGGGGAGAAAACTTCTCTCCCCCAACTCTTAAAACTTGGTCATTTGGCTATTTGATTAATGAAGCCGAACTACTAATGGGGGGACGGGCGTCTCGCCCGTCCAGCCGGCGAGGACGTCCGGTTCTCCTGCGGCGAAGATTAACCAGGTAACCACAATCATCAAGTTGCTGGACCTCGGAGGGGTGCCGGGGACAGCTCAACAGCCCCGGAAGTGAGAACCAAATTGAAAATTACAAATTACAAATTGCAAATTCTTGCCTTGATCGCACTGGCGATTCCCCCGGCTCTGGGTCAGGTTGCCTCCCATGCTCCGACGCCGATGAAGGCATTGGTGGACACGAATTCCGCGCCGGCCGCCAGCCCAGGCCCCAGCCTGAGTATGCAAGTCAGCGACAAGCCGGTGGTGCGCATTAATGGCACCGAGCTGACCGACCGCGACTTGTTGCGCGAGATGCTTGCCATCTTCCCTTACGCCCGCCAACACAATGGCTTTCCCAAGGCCGAGGAGGCCAAGATCCGGCTCGGCGCGTTGAAGATGATTGAGTTCGAGGAGTTGGTGTATCAGGAAGCGGAACGAAGAAAGATGACGGTGCCAGCGGCGAAGCTGCAGCGCGCGGAAGCCGAGTACCGCAAGCAGTTTCCCAGTCAGGAAGAGTTTGATAAGTATTTGAAGACGGAAATGCAGGGCTCGCGGCAGTTGTTGAGGCGGCAGATCCGCCGTTCGCTGCTGGTGGACGCACTGCTGAAGGCGGAAGTGGAGGACAAATCGAAGGTTTCTCTGGCCGAGGTCCGTGTCTATTACGACAAGAACCCGAAACCCTTTCAGTATAAGGAGAGCTTCAGCATCCAGACCATTTCGATCATGCCGCCGGATAAAGCCAGCGACGAGGTGAAGAAAGAAGCCCGTAAACGGGCAGAAGACGCGTTGCGCCAAGCCAAGGCCACTAAGAGCTACCAGGAGTTTGGCCTACTGGCGGAGAAGCTTTCCGAAGACGACTTCCACGTGTACATGGGCGACCACAAGGCGGTAGAGGGCGACAAACTGCCGCCGCAGATCGTGCAGGCGGCGCTGGCCATGCAGCCGGGGCAGGTGAGCGACCTGCTTCAACTCGGCAGCTTCTACACTTTCTTCCGCTTGAACGCCCATACGCCGGCGGGCAAGGCAACGTTTGAGGCGGTGAAGGATCGCCTGCGCATAGACATGGAGAAAGACAAATACGAGCGCCTCCGCGCCGGGTTGGACAAGAAGCTGCGAGCGAACGCGAAAGTGCAAGAGCTCTGAGAATTGGGTGATCGGGCCATCGGGTGATCGAAAACCAGCGGCCAGCGGCAGATGACCCAATGATGAGATGACCCGATGGCTGACTTCGCCACGGGCTTTAAGGAGATCGCGGTGTGCAGGGTAGACTGAGGTGCCTCTGGTTGGCCGGACTTGCGCTGCTGTGGGCGCTGCCATTGGCGGCGCAGGTTGAATATGGCAAGCTACATGCTGGCGCGAACGGGGAACTCACGGGGGGGTACGGGGGCGACTTCGGCGACCAGCAAACGTCGGACCATTCGTTAGGCTTCGGGGCGAATGGCACGATCAACGGATATTATTACAATCCAAGGTTCATCTCTTTCAGCGTACAGCCTTATTACGGCCGGTCGCAGAACAACTCCGAGTCGCAGTCCATCACCGACAGCAGCGGTTATATGGGGACTGTCAATTTTTTTGGTGGCAGCCATTTTCCCGGGTTTGTAAGCTTCAACCAAAACTGGAACAGCTCGGGAACGTTCGGGATTCCAGGCGAGGCCGGGTTGATAACGAAGGGTGACAGCCACGGATTCGACGTTGGCTGGAACGTCCTGTTGCCCGGCCTGCCGACTCTCTCGATTGGTTATTTCGATACGAGTAGTTCGAGTTCATTGTTGGGCAGCGATAGCTCGACCGCATCTACCACCCGCAATCTTAACGTTGGAAGCAGCTATCGTCTCGCCGGTTTCTCCCTGAACGGCGGCTTCGTCCATACGAACACGGATACAAATCTCACGGGGGTCCTGGGAAATGGGGAAACGGAGACTGCGACCGACTCGTCGAACTCATATCATCTAAGCGCCATACGCAAGCTCCCCTTCTACCATAGTCAATTTTCGGTCGGGGCCAGCCGGAGCAGTTATAGCGGCGCGTCTGACGGAAGTGAGGAAAATGGCACGACGGACAACGTCAATGCGAATTTGAACCTGGGGTTCCCAAAGTTGCCGGTAGCGATCTCCGCGAACTATACCGACAATATTTTTGGCAGCTTCCAACAGCAGCTTATCAATAGCGGGCAAGCGCCGCTGCCGGGCCTGGAAAACCCGAAATCGCGCTCGTTGTTGGTGATGGCGAGCACGTTTTATACGGTGTTGCCCCACTTAACGCTGAATGGCTACGTGGACCACACGGAGCAGTACTTCAACGGGCAAGACTATGGGTTGACGCAATTCGGCATCAATGTGAACTATAACTTCTTGCGCCGAATCAAGGGATTGACGTTTATGGCGGGGATGGTGGATAGCGCCGACCAGCAAGGCAACACCCGGGTGGGATTTGTGGGCAACGCCAATTACAGCCGGACATTCGGCCGGTGGGAGGTTGGGAGCTACTTTATGTACGACCAAGATGTTGAGACCCTTCTCGTGACCTACACGACCTCCACCATGAATTATGGGGCCAGCGTCAAGCGCGATCTCTATCACGATTTGCGTTGGGTCGGTGTAGTCAGCGCCGGCCGCAGCGTCTTTGAACAACAAGCCGGCAATGGAAGCCAGTCGGAGAGCTTCACCAGCATGCTGATGGGGCGCAAGTTCGCCTTGTCGGCCAACTATACGCAATCCAACGGGACGTCAATCCTCACCGCCAATGGGCTGGTGCCGGCGCCCTTGCCGGTATCGCTGCTTTCCGCCAGCAATTTGATCGTCTATAACGGCAAGAGTTACGGGGGCAGCTTTCGCGTCAATCCGAATCGGAACCTGTTGATCAACACCTCTTATTCGAAGTCAGAAGGCAATACCGTAAGCCCGCTCATGCTGTCGAGCAACGGAACGACCATGTATTACGGTTTGGCCGAGTACCGGTTGAGAAAGATGTTGTTCACGGCGGGGTGCACGAAGTTCCGGCAGAGCATCAGTTCTTCTAGCACTCTTCCTAGTGTGGTAACCTCGTATTATTTCGGGGTAACTAGATGGTTCAAGGGATTTTAGCCGGGGTGTCAAGAGCAACCCCGTGCAGGTGGAAAACCGCCTGCTGCGTCCTGCTTCTGCTCACCCCTTTGTGGGCCGCAAAAAAAAATGATCCTCCCGGCATACTGGGTCCCCCCGACTTGCTGCTGGAAGGCGGGCGCAAGCTGACCTTCGAGCGCAGCTTCAGCTCCGAAAAGGAAGTGCTGGGAAAGCCAGGATTCTGGACCAGGCTTCTGAATGTGGTAGCCGGCGAACCCGAATACCGGGGGATGGTTCGTCCGTATGGCATCGCAGTGGATTCGCAGGGGCGAGCAATCGTAACCGACCCAGGGGCCGCCGGGGTGCACATCTTCGACTTCGTGCACCACAAATACAAGTTTATCGAGCGTAAGGAAAAAGAGAAAGATGCGATGCTGGCGCCACAATGCGTGGCCCTGGATGCGCAAGACAACATCTATGTCACCGACTCCGAGTCGGGCAAGATCTTTGTCTTCGACGCCAACGGTAAATACCGGCATGCGCTCGGCAGTTTGAAAGGCGGCGAAGGTTACTTCAAACGGCCAACGGGGATTGCCGTAGATTCGGCGGCGCAGCGAATCTACGTGACCGATACGCTGCGGGACAAGATCTTCGTGCTGGATATGCAAGGCCAGGTGATGCAAACCATCGGCAAGCACGGCAACGGCAGCGGCGAGTTCTACTACCCAACGGAACTGCGCCTCGACGACAACAAATTGCTGGTGGTGGACGCCATGAACTTCCGCGTGCAGTGGTTTGGTCGCAATGGCAATGTGGAGGGAGAGATGGGCCAAATTGGCGATTCTGTCGGCCAGATGTTCCGGCCCAAGGGCGTTGCCATGGACTCAGAAGGGCATTTGTACATCGTGGATGGGCTGTGGGGTGTGGTGCAGGTTTTCGATCGCGAAGGTCACCTGTTGTACTTTTTTGGAAAGAAAGGTGCGGAACTCGGCGAGTTCCAGTTGCCCTCGGGTGTGTTCATCGACCACGACGACCGTGTGTTTGTGGTGGATTCTTATAACCGGCGCGTGCAGGTGTTTCGCTATCACGGACTGTCAAAGCAGGTGCGGGGAGCGGGGCAGTGAAGAACTTTGTGATGGTCTACGCTTTGCTTCTCGCCACGGCAGCCGCTCTCCAAGGGCAGGATGTACTGGGCATTCACAATCTGGGGCCAGGGGGCCCGTCGCCGGTCACCGGGGTCTTGCCAGCCTGCCAATTCTGTCACGCTCCACACTCCGGCATCAGCGCCATCAGCACGCCTGGCACGCCGCTGTGGAGCCAGAAGCTCTCGACGGAAACGAATTACACACTTTATACCAGCCCGACATTGGTGAACCAGGAACAGGAGCCTACGCTGGGCTCGGCCAGCAATCTCTGCCTTAGCTGTCATGATGGCACCGTCGCACCGGGACAGAACGTACCGTACGGCAATCTTAAGATGAATGGCACGATGAATAGCCAGGATTTGTTTGTCGGCACGCTGCAGGGCGTACATCCCTTTAATTTCAAGCTCCCCCTTAATTGCACCAACGACAACCTGCTGTCGAGTCTGTGCAGCGGCACCACCGGCAACCCGGCAGTGCAATTGATTAGCGGCAACGTGCAGTGCAACAGCTGTCATGATCCGCACGTTCAGAGCATTGACCCGGTAGCGCAGAATTTCCTGGTGATGAACAACGCGGACTCGGCCCTGTGCCTGGCCTGCCATGTGAGCCAACCGTCTGACATAAGCGCTAGCCGCGGCCGAACGGCTAGTGGAAGAACGGGAATCGCGGATTCGCGCCGCACCTTGGGGAGCCAATACAATCCCTTCACTTCCTGGCGACAGAGCATCCACGCGACGGCTTCTCACAAGCTATCCAAGGGCGCTAAGCTGGGGCCGTATAGTACCACGAATCAGAATGCGTGCCTCTCCTGCCACACGCCCCACAATGCTCCCGGCGGGCCGCAATTGCTAAGCGGACCAATTCCAGTGGTCCCGAATATGGACGCGGCAACCCAGAACTGCATCACGTGCCACAACGGCGGCTCCAACCTTTCACCCGCAATTCCCAATGTATTCGCCGAGTTTGCCAAGGCTGGCCATCCATTTCCAACGGGAAGCAACAAGCACAGCGCGCAAGAAAGCCTGGTGCTCAATAACAACCGGCACGCCACCTGTGTCGATTGCCACAACCCGCACGCGGCGCTGCCGACCGGCTCCTTTGTGTCCACAGCAATTCGTGCCTCACAGAAAGGTGAAATCGGGGTCAGCGCGACGGATGGCACTACTGCCGTGAATCCTGCCATCGATCAATACGAGACCTGTTTGCGTTGTCACGGCACGAGCTCGGGCCAGCAGGTTCTGGCCGTTTTCGGCTACCTGCCGGTGCGCACGGTTACTGGCGGCGACCCACTGAATCTCCTCCCGCAGTTCAGCGTTGCAGCGAGGTCGAGTCATCCAGTGATGCACGACAGTAAAAGTCCGCTGCCACAGCCCAGCCTGCTCAAGTTTATGTGGAATCTGGACGGCCGCACGCAAGCGCGGCCGATTACTATGCGCATTCTTTGCACGGACTGCCATAACAGCGATGATAACCGCGAATTTGGCGGCACCGGACCGAATGGACCGCACGGTTCGCAGTTCTCGCATATTCTGGAGCGGCGGTACGAGTTCAGCCAAGTGGCGCCGGGCCTTCCGCCCGCCGCTGGTCCCGGAAGTGCCATCCAGAATCTTCTTCCTGCGATCCTCGATCCCGCCGCGGGCGGACCTTATTCCTTGTGTGCCAAGTGTCACAACCTCTCGAACATCATGTCGAACACCAGCTTCAATAAGCACTCGGTCCACATCAACGCAGGATTCTCCTGCTCGGTGTGTCACACCGCTCATGGCATGGGCGCAACCCCCTCGAATGTCTCGGGTGAGCGCATGGTCAATTTCGATTTAAAGGTCGTGGCCGAGAACGCCACCTCCGGTTATTTCCGATCTCCTATTTCTTACAATCGCGGCACCAATACCTGTACTCTCAAGTGCCACAATTTCAATCACAACGCTGACGGCACAGTGACGCCTGCTCTTAGTCCCAAAGCACCTGTGGCCGGCAAACGTTGAGGCGAATAGGTTCCTGAGCGGAAGGCCAAGCTGCTGCGGATAGATGTGCAGTGGCAGACCCTGGAGCGTGAATAACTGTTATGCCGATCGGAACCGCTGAGGGGAACCTTGTTGTAGGGCGCCCAGGCCGCAGTGTTCTCGACCGCACTTCAGTGCGGATCACCGCATTACTGTTGTTGCTGACCTTTGCCCCAATCTACGAGTCTTTCCGCATCACGGCCTTCACGAACGGCGATATTTGGTGGCATTTGCGTACCGGGCTCTGGATCCTGCAGAACCACGCTTTCCCTCGCGATGGCTTGTTTTCTCAGTACGCCGATAGGCCTTGGGTTGCCTCCAGTTGGGGATTCGAGGCCTTAACGGCTGGAGCCTACAAGCTGCTGGGTTTGAGAGCGCTCCCCGTGCTGCTAATGGGTTTCAAACTGGCGCTGGCCGCGGTGACCTTTCTTTTGGCGCGCGGTTGGCGCGGAAGCTTCTGGTGCGCCATTCTGCTTTCTGCCATTGCCCAGTATGTCCTTGTTGCTTTGCAGCCGCTCCCCATCCTTTTTTCGGTTCTGTTCTTTGGTGTGGAGCTGCTCCTCTTACTGCAAAGCCGCCGGTGCAATGACGAGCGTCTTCTGTTCTGGTTGCCCATGCTTTTCTTTCTCTGGGCCAATCTGCATGGACAGTTTTTGAATGGACTGCTCTTGCTGGGCTTGTACCTGGCGGCCGAGTTTACAGAATTTCTTTTGCATATTTCCGGTGTGAGCTCGTTTTCGGCACGCGCCCACTCTCTGGTGAAGGTCTCCGTGATCGCCGGTCTTTCGGTAGTCGCAACGCTGCTGACACCCTACTGGTTTCAGCTCTTCCCGAGCGCATTCCAGACTGCCTACAGCAAGGTGCTGTTCGAGCATTTCCAGGAGATGCAGGCCTTGGATTTCCGTAGGCCGCAGCATTTTGTGTTGTTGCTGGTGGTCATGGCGGCATTTCTTGCACTTGGGCGGCAGCGCTCGCGGGATTTGTTCAAACTCGGCGTGATGGGTATCTTCGTAATGCTTGCATTCCGAGTCCAACGAGATGTGTGGTGCGTGGTCTTCCCGGCAATTGCTGTAATCGCCGACGCTGTGGCGGACTGGCAACACGAACCTGAACCGCGGAAGAGCAGCCAGGGATGGAAATGGGAAAGGCGGCTGGTTGCGGTCCTCGTTCTGGTGGTGTTTCTGGCGGCGATCATCCGCATCCCCAGCAGCAAAGCACTGATGAACCAGGTCAGTCGAGTCTTCCCCGTGAAAGCCTGCGATTTCATCAGGGCGAATCAGCTTCCTGGGCCCCTGTTCAACACGTATTCTTGGGGTGGTTTCCTGACCTGGTATCTGCCAGAATATCCGGTCGCTATTGATGGCCGTTTGAATCTATACGGCGACGAAATCAACGAGAGATATTTCAAAGTGACCGATGGTACTCAGCGTCTCGAAACGGACCTAGATTTTACCCGTGCCCGCACAATCCTGCTTGAGCGGAATTCCGCTATGATGAAAGCGTTGACGACGCTGCCTGTGTTGCGTGTGCAATTCCGTGTAGTATATCAGGACGATTTGGCTACGGTTCTGGTGCGACAGTAAGAACGCGTGCGGAAGCTGTCGCGTGGAGAGGTGTTCTGGTGCATCTCTCTTCCGACTCCCTACTTGCGAGCAAACACCACAGAAATCGGATCCTGATAGACCAAGCGGAATCGTGAATCAATGGTCAGGAGTCTTGCCAGCGGGAGTTTCTTCGGCAGCAGCACCACTCCGGCCTCATTCAGGTAGGGATCCGAGGTGTACGATTCGCCTAGACAGCTCTTATATGTGAGCAAGTCCAGTTCATCCCCATAAAGATCGTTTCGTCCATCGACCACCACCGGGTACTGTGGCAGGTACCACATCAGGAAGCCACCCCAGTCGAGATGGTTGTATAGCGGCCCAGAAAACGAATTCTGACGTACAAAGTTGACGGCATTCACCGGATACGCTTCGCTGATGTCCCGGTCCAAGTCGCGGGTATTAAAGCCGGTGTTGCGCGCAGTCAGCAACATCGATATCGCTAGGACGGCCCCCACACCAGCCAACTCCGGAAGCTTCAGCACCGGTGTTGGCGTGCTTTCCCCAGCGCGTAGGTCGGCAATAAAAGCCGCGGCGCAAATAGACACAAACCAGGCATCGCGCTGCGTGCGGAAGGCAATGACGCTGGCAACGATTAGCAACAACAGCTTGAACAGGTCGAGTTTCCTCCGCCATCCTATGGAAAAGAAGGCGCCCGCCGTCAACAACAGCAGCACATATTCGCTAGACCAATTAAAGTCGAAGGCCTTCAATTCTTGAATCATGAGATAGGGCACGTGCGAGTTTGAATACGCCGCTACCACGTGATACAGGTGATACGTGTACGGCCCAATGCAAGAAGCAGCGACACAGGTGAAAAGAACCCCAACCAGCCCGGAAACAGGAAGCGTGGGTGGCTGAAGGAAGTCAACCTGGATTCCAGCCGAACTTGCCAGTCGCTGAAGCAGGTTGATTCCCACGAACATCCCGAGCACGGACAGCCCATAGATGAACTGGATGTGCATGTTGGCCCAGAGGACAAAAAGTAATGGCAGCCACCACAGCAACTGGATCCTCCCCGTGCGCTGAGCCTCCAAGAGAAAAGTAAGCGTGACCGTGAACAGGATCATCGTGACAAACACAGGCCTGGGCATGAGACTAAACAAAAAAGCGTAGCCTCCGATGAGCGCAAGAATCCACGCCACCCAGAACCGTCCGGAAAGGCGGTGCAGCATCCAGAAGAGTATGAAGTCGACTGCTACGGTCAACAAAACTCCGAACAGGGCAAATCCAACCAGGCCGAACCAGGCATAAGCGCGCGACAGTAGCACTTCATAGCCCCAACTATAGGCCACCCAAGGGCGTGTTCCGGCAGTGCGCGAGAAAATGCCGACGTGGGGAACGGCATGGTGTTGAACGATCCAATCGCCGACTTTGAGATGCCACCAAATATCCGGATCGAGAACCGTTGTCCTGCTGCTGCAGACCATCGCTGCCAGTAGGATCAACACGGACGAAAGGGCAAGCAGCTGTAACGCACGTAGCCTTAAAAGCCCTCGCAACTCCTGAAGCGCGCTCATTGTTCGGAACACCTCGATGTTTAGACTGGCGTTATGACCGCAGTTCGCGTAGGCCCGCACGTCAGCTCTTGGTGCAAACTTTTGTCGCAACGACATCCCATGTCGCAAATCGTGCCGCTTCGGCCCTGCTTTGCTTCTAACTGAAATCAGAGGTGCAAGCGGCCAAACCGGGGCGAGTCTTAGTCAGAGTGGTTACGGACCGGCGGACTTGGAGACGGTCGCCATGATGTTCGCGACCACGCAGCGTGAGGAAAAACCGCGGAAGTAGCTTCACTAGGCGCGCAAGCGGGCAAGAACTGCACTGGCGATCCTCTCGCCCAACCCGCTCGATGAGCAGGCTAAGGCAACGGCTTTGCCGACGTGCCCGGTTTCATCCCCGAGTGCTTTTTCGCCTGCACCATTAGTTCCAAAACCTTGTCTTTGCCTTCATAGTTCGGATTCGTATCCAACAACTTCTGCCAGATGGCGACGGCTTTGTCGATGTCCATCTTGCCCTGCCACTCGACGATACCCAGATTGAACAATGTATTGGCCTTGTTCGGTTCGTAAGAAAGCGATTTCTGAAATTCTGCGATGGCGATATCGGCGTTGCCGGTGTACCAATAGGCGGTCGCCATATCGGTACGAACGCCCGCATTGGCTGGATCCACCTTCAGCGCACGCTGGTAGTAATCAATGGCTGTGGGGAACTGCTGGGCATCGTAATAGATGTTCCCGATGCTTTCCAGAAGTCCGGCATTGGTCGGGTCTGACTTCAGCTTCTCGAGCAACGGTCCAGCTTGCGTGTCGGCCATTTTCTGCATCTGAACCGGAGTTGGAGTTCGGGTGCCCGCGTTTGCATCCCCCATAGCCGGTGCGGGTGCGCTCGCTGTCTCAGTCGCGATGGCCGCTGGACTCTGGGATCCGCGGATGAACCAGCCGCCGGCGATTCCCACCAGCAGGCAGATGACCGCCAACACGTAAGCCTGCAGGCTTGTCCATTGCTCGATAGAAGTTGCTCGATTTGTATCGGTCATTTCTCAGTGCTCCTTCAGATCCCGTTTCCTTTGCCGGCGAAAGCCGTCGCGAGCTGCGTTTCCCCGTCTCCGGTGGCTAGTCAGGGCGCTAGCTCTTGCCCTGCATCTGGGCGTCGGCCATCAATTTCTGCACCGTGGCCTTGCGGTCTGGGCTCAATTGCGGATTCGTCTTCAGCAACTGCTGCCAAGCCGCCACCGCTCCTTTGCTGTCCTGTTTCCCCTGCCATTTGATCATGCCAAGGTTGAACAGCGAGTTGGCATCCTTGGGGTCATAGTGCAGCGCCTGCTGGAGCTGGCTGATCGCTCCGTCCACGTCGCCGGAGTAATACAGGCATGAAGCCTTCTGGGTGCGCAGGGCGACATTCTTTGGATCGACCTGCAATGCCCGATCGTAGTAGCCCGCGGCATCCTTGAAACGGTGCGTAGCTTCGTAAATATTGCCGACCTGGACGAGCACATCTTTGTTGTTGGGATCGCTCTTCAGCTTTTCGAGCAGCGGTGCCGCCTTCTTGTCGGCCATCTGTTTCATCTCGTCCAGGCTGGGCATGTGCCCGCCCATGCCGCCGGCAGCGGCGGAGGGTTGAATGCCCTGGGAATCGGCCACAGGTTGTGCCGGCGGCGCAGGCGATTGTGATCCGCGAAACAGGTATCCAATTGCAAGCCCAATCACGAGGCTGACTACCGCCATCGCGTAAACTTGCTTCGTCTGCCAGGCTGATCTCGCCGTTGGTTGAGTGCTGGATTCATTCTCCATGCCCTATTTCCCCGTAGTCTGAATTGCGCTTGAAACCCGGCTTTAGCGAGGCATCAAGACTGGACGAGCGTGTTCCCCGCAGAATAATCGAGCTTTACCGCGCTTTGACTTTTCTAATTTATCCTAAAGGGGGAGAAAAAAATGAGCAGCATTCTGCGTCACTGGGGAATGTGATGTCGATCACATAGATGGGAACTGTGCAAACACCTTTACGGTCGGCGATTTTCCGTGGTACCCCGGATGGCGTCAGCGTACTCGAATGATTTTGCAGCGGAAGTTTCTGCAGGCCCATGACAAGGCAAGGGAACGCTGGGGGAGTTGGCGGAACGATTTGCGGTGAGAGTGGGCTGAGGCCAAGAAGATTTCCACTCGGCGCACGCGGACCTGAGAGATCGCGATCGGCTGCCTGGCGGCGTGGTTCGGTGGGCCCGGTGACGCCGGCGGTGGAGGAGTGGATAGGGGAACGGTTTCGCCAGCAGCCGGACGTGAGGCTGCGGGAGTTTCAGCAACAAGTGGGACAGGCGCAGGGTCTGCGCTTGAGTATCGGGGTGCTGTGGCTCGTCTTGCGGCAGATGGGGACGCGGCTAAAAAAGTCGCTCCACGCCCAAGAACAAGACACGCCGGAAGCACAGCGGCGTCGGCAAGCGTGGCGGAAAGCGATAAGCGGGCCGGACCCGGCACAGCTAGTGTTTCTGGATGAGATCGGGGCCTCGATCTACATAAGGCAAAACTATGGTCGGGCTCCGATTGAACGCCCGTTGGCGTAGTCGCAATGCAGTGTTGTTATTGGGATCGATCTGCAACGCCGCCGCGAATCTCTTCTCCGCAGTTTCGTAATCACCGGAATCCAACAGTATTTCGCCCGAATTGATCAAGCATGAGAGCGCCATGTCCTTGCTGTCGGTAAGACTCCCCGCGAGCTGATACTGTACTAAGGCGTCTCGAAGTTGATTTCCAGTAAACAGGATTTCTGCCATTCTGTAATGGCAGAGTGCAAAATTCGGACGTAATACGCACGCTTCTCTGTAGTGCTGCAAGGCCTCATCAACCCGCCCGGCGGAAACCTTGGCATCCGCGAGAAGCTCTTCGAGCATAAAGTCCGGTCGGCCTGCAACGATGCGCGCCTGCGTGAACAACCTCACGCCGCTCTGCCAGTACTGCAGATAGCGGGTAGTGGCAGCCGCAAATGCCAAGATCAGGCACAGTGCAGCCACCGCTGGTATGACCCGAGGGATGGTGGTCGCATAGACTACGCCGCTTAAGCCCCATGCGATGATAATAAAAAGGCCGATGCAAGAAATGTAAGCGTAACGGTCGGCCATGGCTTGGCCGCCGACCTGAACAATTCCGATTACTGGAATCAGCGTTGTAACAAAGAGAAACCAGCCCATCGCAAGGTAGCGAGCGCGGTGAAAGTACAACACCATAGTGATCGCCACCAAGATAACTGTCGATGCGATGACGTCGGACCATGGCAAGGAGTGCCATGGGTGGGGGTAAAAGGCGGCCAACTTGGCGGGCCAAAACATCTTCCCAATGTATACAACGTAGGACACGACGGCATTTTCCAGCCGCACGGAGAGCGGCAGTGCAGATGTTTCTGCCACAGCACCGCCAGAACGCTGCGCGGCCATGGTTACGGCGGAACTCGCTGCACTCATCAATAACAGCGGCAGCTTCTCCATCGACAACCGCAACCACTTACGTCGAAATGGGATATCCTCGTACCGTTCCAAAGGCCAGTAGTCGAGAAGTAGCAAGACAAGCGGGAGGCTCACCGCCATGGGCTTGGACATCAGCGCCAGCGAAAAGGCGGCGACGACGACCAGGTACTTCTTCCGGTCGGGCCGCCGAACGTACCAGCCGTAGGCGGCAATCGTGAGTAAGGAAAAAAGGGTGCTGAGCAGACTTTTTCTTTGCGCCACCCAGGCGACCGTTTCCACGTTCAGCGGGTGCACCGCAAAGAGTGCGGCCACGAGAAAACTGCGCCACACTGCGTCTGTAGTCCTTTGCAGTAGCCAGAATAACAATAGAACGTTCGCTGCATGCAGTACGACATTAACGAAGTGATGAGGTCCGGAATTCAGGCCAAACAGTTGACAATCCGCCATGTGGGAAATCCACGTGAGCGGATGCCAGTTCGCCTCGTGAAAACTGGTAAAAGCCCAAACTACATTGCGGAGATTCAAACCTGTGTTTACATGAATGTTCTTGGTGACATACATGTCGTCATCAAGCACGAGGAACTCATGATGCGTGACAGGGCCATACAATAGCAGAGTGGCGAGAACGAGTAGTGCTCCCAGCAGTATCGGTTTCTGGCGCAAATCGTCAATCCATCGCTCAAAGGGAGAGGCACTCACCAGTGTGACCTGTATCATGCAGAAGTTGCTATCCAGTTCTGAAGGCTGGCGCAATTATCTCGCTCCTCGGTGTGAACGTGCAACGGCAGTGACCCAAAACCCGAAAACTGTAACAGGGAAAACTAGAGGTGAGCTTGGGCGAAGGTCCCGGAGAGGAGACGAGGACGATGCCCAAGAAGGGACACTCAGAGGAGCAGATTGTGGCGGTGCTGCGTCAGGCGGAGGCAGATGAGCGGGTGACCGACATTTGCCGCAAGGTGGGGATCAGCCAGGCGACCTACTACCTGTGGAAGAGGCAGTACGCCGGGTTGGGGGTGAGCGAACTGCGTGAGCTACCCAAACTCTCTAATTTCGATTGGTACAGAGATCGGGAGCGGTTCACTTAACCGGAAACTCTCAGTCCGACTGGTACAGCGAAGGGAGGACAGGTCAGAATCCATCACCGCGTCCAGCCCAATATACTTTTCACTGTTCACGAGGGTGCTCCTTTCTGGAGGTGGTGATGTGAACGATCACAACCTATTTCAAAAAGGCGCCCCTTTTATAATGCGATTACGACGGTCGCTGTTTTGCCCATCAATTTGAAATACCTGTGCCCAACCGCATGTAAATGAAGAAATCGGTTGGCGCAACTTCGCGACCCTCAAAAAACATTGATCCTTTCGAGATGTGCACAGGGACATAGCCAAGCGAGCGCAGAGAACGATCATCCTGATCAAACGTCTGCTTGGCACTGTCAAAACTGCAACACCTGGGAAGGACTACCCACTTGGCGCTAGGGCACCTCTGACCGACACGACTCCACATTTCGAATCGCCAGAAGGACTCGCCACGGGGCCAGTTCTCAAATATACTCTCTCGAAAATATGGTTGTACGGCGACGCTGTGGAAACCCATCCCGCACGTCGAGGTCGCATCCGCGCCGACGGACCGTAGGAAATTGGCAGCGTCCAGGCTGCCCGAATAAGCTCCGGAGTAATCCATCGCTAGGGTGCGCGCGGCCCAATAGATATGAACAGCAAGCAGGCCGGTTAGCCCAGCCAACATGAGCCCGTGCACAGCACTCTGGAGCCTGGGCGCGCACTTTCCCGGCGACGGCCATGCAATCCAGAGCGCTGCGACGGCAATCATGGTGAGTGCCCCGCAATGCCAGAGATTTCCGTACACCTTGACGAAGAAAACCAGCAGGAAGGCTGTGGGAAGAGCAAAAGGCAAGAGACGACGCCGGCTGGCACAAAATGCTCCGACGGCCACTAGGAATGCCATTGACGGAATTGGAGAGCCGAAGAGGGCGACCGAGATGTCACCCGGGAGGACGCCAACGCCAAAATCTCCTACGCTCGCCGGGCGGTCAAACCTGGCAAAAGTACGGTCCGCTGGTGGCCAGTTGACCAGGGCGACGAACGCGATAACGATGCCGAATACAATCGCTGCACCGATCAACTCTTTTCTGGCGTGTAGCGGAACGCCATCCCACTTCCGGCAGGCATACCAGACGCGGGATGCCACGAGACCCAAGGCAAACATCACGCCGGGCGCGCACAGCAGTGCCAAAGCGGATACCGCGGCAACAAACCTCCAGGGGTGACTATCGGCGTCGCGGAAAAAATGGGCTGCCGCAAAGGCGAACAGCGGAAGAAGCACATACGGACGCGCTACGATTGCATATTGGAACGCAATAAAATAGGTGAACGGCAGCAGTACCCGAATGACGGCCGGAAACGGGCTGTATCTCGCAAAAAACCAGCATCCCGCGATCGCGCACAGGCCAGCAATCCAACCCATGGACTGGTACGGAAGATGAAACCAGTGGTTTGCAACCCAAAGGATCGTGGGCCACAGTGGAGGAACACCATTGTACGCCAACTGATGGAACACGAGGTAGCGGTAGCCCAAGTCGCGGCTCAACAACCAAGCTTGCGCCTCATCAGCCCAGGGTTCGTGGTGAGTGATGCCCACGAGGATGACTGTGCAGTATGCCGCCAACGTGGTCACCATGGTGAACTGCCTACTGACCGAGGGTGCGGCCTCGGCGGAGCGATTCTGGACTTCTTGCGGCATTTGGTTCGGTTCAGGTTGCAGAATATGCGTAGACGACAGCGCTGGTGAGTGACGGCGATCACATCATGGCGTGCTGACATCACTAATCCCCAGCGGCCACGGTTGCCTAAGCCAGTCCCCCTCAGGGCTGCGCTCTTAGCGGGGCGCACAGCCCCGCCGGACCATTTTTATTAGATTGAGCTGATACGGCCTCGGGGCGGACATGGATCACCAAAGAAGCGGACTCCTGCATTGAAAAGGTGTTGGGCAAGTAGAACTGAGCTTCCGTCATCCTTCCGCCCTACTTCAACAGACACTCCTTCACGAACATCACTGTGGCATAATGCGTTTACGTCAACAATCCGACAGAATCACATCGCTGTGATTTGACAGTCCTGCCACCAAGGTAAGATATATCCTAAGATGACTCCCTGACCAAGAAGGAGACAGTTCATGAAAACGCTTCTGGCGTTGCTCTTTGGCGTGTGCTTTTCTCCTGCAGCCTTTGCCGACAACAGGAAGGAACAAGAGCGTGTGAAAGAGTCTGGGGAAGTCCTGAAAGAAATCCTCAATATCCCCCGACCACATTCCTCAGGATGACCATAAAGATCGTTACGGCGCTGGAAAGGCTCGCTCAGCTCTCACAGTTGTCGGGTAGGAAGCCGAAAGCCCAGCAAGGGCGACAGTTGACTGTTTAGGCACCGATTTTGCGAAACGAAGCCAACAAGTCGCTTGCGGCCAAGAGCTCGGCAGAAGGACCTGCAAGACAAAACCTGATCGCCTTGAGAGTCGATCACCCTGCGGTTTCTAGTCCACCGTGACCGGGAGGGTGATGGTGTAATTGGCACTGCCGCTGGTGGCCACCAACGTCAAGTTATAGGTTCCTGCCGGAGTGCCAGGGTCTGTCTTCGTCGAACTTCCCGAGGTCGAACTTCCCGAGCAGCTCACCAGTACCGCGAGCATGACGATCATGAGCGCGGCAAGCAGCATTCCTTTTCTCAACTTCTTTCTGCCCGCGCCGGAGGCCACAATGACGGCCGCAAACGCGACACCAGAGGGCATCGCGTTCCACGGCTTAGGCCATGACAAGGCGGAGACCTGATGCGGGCCTGTGGTGTTCACGATCACTTTCGCAGTCACCGCGTTGCCCGTGACTTGCACAGAGCTTGCCGAGCAGGAGGCCTCAAGCATGGCCGGCGGCGCCGTGCAGGCGAAGCTGACGGTCCCCGCAAATCCGCTTGCGGCAATGACGTTCACCGGTATGGTTGCAGTCTGGCCGGCGGCCGGGATCGTCGTCGACGCAGACGACGGCGGCACCACGGTGAAGTCCGCCGTCACCACTGCAATGGTGATCTGTACGGAGGGTGCCGCCAGGTAGTTCGCGTTGCCAGCCTGGTCGGCCTCGACAACAATGCTGCCCACGCCGGCGATCGTCAGCGTGCTACCGCTCAGCGAGCCCGGGCCCGAAATCAGCGTGTACGTTATCGGCAGCCCCGAACTTGCGGTCGCCATCAACGTAACCGGCGCGACGCCGTTGGGCAACGGCCCGGGATTCGGGAAGCTGATCGTCTGCGCAGCCGGGTTCACCGTAAAGGTTACGCTCACCGGAGCGGCGGCTGCGTAGCTGCCGTTGCCGCCCTGCGTGGCCTGGACCGTGACCGACCCGGTCCCCGTGAAGGTCAGCAGCGTGCTGCCGCTCAGCGTCGCAGGCCCGGCGATCACCGTAAAGCTCACCGGAAGGCCGACGTTGCGTTTGCGCTCAGCGTGAGCGGAGTGCCATAGGTCTGGGCCCCGGGATTGGGGAAGTTGATCGTCTGCGCAGTCAGGAGGATGGAGTTTAGAGGAACCGTACTGGACTGACTTGAAGAGTAATTTCTGTCGCCGCTGTAGCTCGCAAAAACGTTATCCGTTACTGTTACGGGCGCGGGGCTAGTGGTCACCGTCGTGGAGTTGGCCGCCTGCAGCAGAATCGATTGTGTGGTCATTTCATAATTTGCCGTGACAATGTCCAGCAGCCCATCCCCATTGAAGTCGCCAGCCACAATGCAGTCAGGACCGCCTCCCGTCGCCGGCGCCGAGGACGCGGCGGTAAAGGTTCCATTGCCTTGGCCCTGCCCATTGTTGTTGCCCAGCAAAATCGTCACCGTGTTGCCGTAGAAGTTCGCCGTGGCAAGGTCCAGTATTCCGTCATTATTAAAGTCTCCGGCCACAATCGCAAAAGGACCGGCTCCGGTGGCTGGTAAGGCGGGGGCGGTAGCAGGGGTAAAGGTGCCATCGCCGTTGCCCAGCAGAATCGTCACCGTGTCGTCGTAGTTTGCGATGGCCAGGTCCGGAATGCCGTCCCCATTGAAGTCGCCGCCCACAATGGATTGGTCGCCTTCGCCTGTGTTGTAAGTCTGCCCTGCGTGAAGGTTCCATCACCGTTGCCCAGCAGAATCGTCACCACATAGCTCGACGGCGAGTAGTTGTTTGCGCTCGTTACTGCCAGGTCCGTCTTGCCGTCGCCATTGAAGTCCATGGCCACAATGCCTTGCGGGGTTACCGACCACTGTGGCACCGGCAAGCTGGCCCCAGCCTTGAAGGTGCCGTCACCGTTCCCCAGCAGAATCGTCACCGCATAACCGGAGGCGTTGTTGCTCACCGCCAGGTCCGGAATTCCATCTCCGTTGAAATCGCCCACCGCAATCGCCGCCGCATAGCCCACCGCCGGACTGGCAGCGGGCGTAAAGGTGCCATCGCGACACCAGTCCCGTGATCGTTCCCGCCGTCGTCGAGGTCACCGTCGCCGTCAGCGTCACCGCAGTGTCCGGGGCCACACTGTTGGGCGTTACACTTAGTGTGGTGGTGGTAGCGGCGGGCTGCGCCCAGGCAGCCATGACAGCGCTTAGAACAAGCACCACGCTCAATAGAGCCCGGATTGTAGCAAAACTCCCTAACGCCTTCATCGACAGTCTCTCTTCCAAAATGAAAATCCAATGCCAGGCCACTACCTACACCTCATAAACTACCACTGCGACACACCACACGAACCGGAATGTCTTTTTTCAGTCTAAGACTCTAAAACTAGACTGCTCTTGAGCGACTTTGCAAGACCAAACTGTGCGGGTCGGGCTTCAAACTTCGCTATCTCGTGCGAAATGGGACTCCAGGCGATTGACTTAGCGGCGATGCAATCCGGCGTGGCATGCTGCGCAGAGCGTGATTAAGTTGTGCCCTGAGTCTGCGCCGGAATGGGATCGGAATTCCTGGTGATGCACCTCAAGATTCGTCATCGTGCCACAGGATTGACACCGCCAGTTGTCGCGACGCAGGATCTGCCGGCGCAGCCTTTCGTACGATAAAGGATCCAGCCGCAAGGGAGCGGCTTTCGGGCGAATCATGCTCACGATGCCTTCTCACGCAGGTTTTCGAGGAAAACCTGCTGCTGTTCGCCGGGCAAGAACTTGTAGTAGCGGGAGATCGAGTTGAGCAGGATCTCAGGATTGGCACCGTCCAAGTGTGCGCCAGCCAGGAAGTCGGCGCAGATCATCTCCAGACAGTAGCCTCGCGATTTATCCGTGCCCAGCATCCGCGCTGCCGTCTCGATCGCCTGCTCGATGACGGGAATCTGGCTCTTGTAGACTTTGAAGTAGATCAGCTCCGACGGCTCCTCTTCCCTTTCCCGTCAGTTCCTTCTCCACCTCCCGCCTGAAGTCCTCCTTCGGCAACTCACGGGCTTTGTGCAACCAGGTTGCACAATCGAAGTGCTGCCCGTCCCGACGCTTGTAATATACAATAATACATGCTATCGTTCTCGCATTATGAGCAACACCGAGAAAACCATCAGCTTCCGCGCCGGTGCCGAAAAGATCGACACGCTTGATGCGCTGGCCGCCGCGCAGGACCGTTCGCGCAGCTATCTCATCAACGAGGCGATCACCAACTACATCGATCTGCACGCCTACCAGGACGCGCTGGTTCGCAAGGGGATTGAAGAGATGCGGAAAGGCCGCGTCGTAAGCCATGAGGAGGTCGTAAAGCGGCTCAAGAGGGCGGGGCGCGCTCGCCAATGATCGAATGGACCGAGCAGGCGACCCGGCAACTGGATCAGGCTCATGATTACATCGCGCTCTCGAACAGCGAAGAGGTCGCCGACCGGATCACGATGCAGATCGTGACCAGCGTTCAACAGCTCGCGACATTCCCCATGTCCGGCAGATCAGGCCGGATTCCGGGTACTCGTGAGCTGGTCATTTCGAATACGCCATTTATCGCGGCCTACGCTATCGATCAAGACCGCATTGTGATCCTCGCCGTCTACCACGGTGCACAACAATGGCCGGAGGTCTTCTAAGCACAGAGAACTGCGCGGTTCTGACTGCTCAGTTCATCCGCCCGCCGCGCCGCGCAGCCGAACCGCGCTTTGCCCGCGACGGAACTGGGATAGACCACTCTAAACTGCGAACAGGCGGTGTTCTGCCTAATCGACGCCTTCATTTGATGGTAGACGAATGCTCCTTACGCCTCGCTCCCGGCCAGTGAGTTTTGTTTCCCGTGTAATGTGCAGTGGCGTGGCATTCCGCGCACAATGTGATCAAGTTCTCCTCTGCGTCGGCACCCGAATGGCTGTGGAATTCCCTGTGGTGCACCTCAAGATTCGACATCGTGCCACAGGATTGACACCTCCAGCCGTCGCGACGCAGAACCTGCTGGCGCAGACTTTCGTACGACGAGGGGTCCAGTCGAAGGCGTGCGGCGCGAATCATTCTCAGGACACCCTCTCACGCAGATTTTCGAGGAAGGTCTGCTGCGGTTCGCCGGGCAAGAACTTATTCACTTGACTCATAGGTATGAGTCAAATAGACTCATGACATGGCTAAACGGCTACAAGTGATTTTGAAGGATCCGGAATATCGCGAGATTCAGCGCGTGGCGCGTTTGCGCCACATGTCTATCGCCGAGTGGGTTCGGCAAGCGCTGGATCTAGCACGCCGCAGAGAGCCTCTGGGCAGCATCGGGAAGAAGCTCGAAATCATCCAAAAGGCGACGCAGCATAACTATCCTGTCGGTGACATCGACGACATGCTGGCCGAGATCGAAGCAGGATACGGAAGCGGTACACGTTCGTGATTTTGGTCGACTCAAATATCCCGATGTATCTGGTCGGCGCACCTCATCCTCACAAAGCTGACGCGCAGCGTTTGCTGGAGAAGCTGATCACCGACCGTCAGCGTCTGGTTACCGATGCCGAGGTCTTACAGGAGATCCTGCACCGATATGTGGCAATCGATCGCCGGGACGCAATCCAGCCAGCTTTTGATGCTCTGCTCGGTATAGTAGATCAGGTGCTGGCCGTAGACGGCATGGTGGTGCAGCGTGCGAAGAAGATCGTTCTAGAGTATCGACAGCTGTCTGCCCGTGACGCGGTGCATCTCTCGGTCATGGAACAAAATGGAATCGAGCGAATCCTAAGTTTCGACTCGGGTTTGGACGCATTCCCTCGTATTACGCGCCTATCATAACCGTGCGCGGACAAATACCGCTTGTGCGACTGGTCTTAGCGGCCATGCACTCAGGCGTGGCATGCCGTACACAGCGTGATCAAGTTCTTTTCTGAATCTGCTCCCGAACGACTGCGGAATTCTCTGTGGTGCACCTCAAGATTCGACATCGTGCTACAGAATTGACACCGCCAGCCGTCCCGACGAAGGATTTCCTGGCGCAGACTTTCGTCTGACGAGGATCCAGCCGCAAGCATCAAAAGGAACGGTCCCCCAGTAGCTATATCAAGTGATTGCAAACTGATTGCACGAATTCTGCGATTAGAGCCGGACCACCAACAAACCGGGGACCATCTCGAAATGGCGAAGATTGCTGGTAGCTACGCTGTAGCCGAGTTCCAGAGCCGTCCCCCCAATCAACAGATCAGAGAGCGGAATACGAATGCCCTTCGCTTGGTTCTCGCCGTCGATCTGTCCGACACGAAGAGCAATGGGCATCGTGATCGGATGAATCGGTAGGGCCGTGAGCAGCTCATGGATGAATTGTTGCCGCTTCTCCCTTCGCTGCGACGTGTCGGCACGGGCCGCGCCGTGGGCCAGTTCGATCAGAGTGACCACGGAAATCGCGATAAAGGTATTCCCCACGTTTCCGGAGATGGCGGCAAGCATCTGCCGCGCGTTCTGCCCTGCACGCTCGGCTCTGATCAGCACACTGGAATCGAGGATTAGTCCCATGCGGGCGGCTTGAGAGGCTCGCGATGACTTTCAACGGCTGCCTCCACATCCCTGGCGAAGTCAGCGTCGATAGTCCCCGTCGAATCCTCGGCTAGCAACGCGATGCACTCCGCGATGGATCGGCGCGGCGGGATTGGTGCATGAATTACCGCCACGGGCATCTTGCCACTCTCGATCACGACTTCCGCACCCGCGCGCACCCGTGCCAGCAGCCCAGAGAAATCGCTGGCGGCTTCCGCTTCCGAGATGTGGATCACATGGTCAGCCACGCAATGATTATACCGTTATTCCGCGTGTTCAGATCTTGCCTCTAGAGCATCGAAATGATTAGCAATGAGGCACCCTCGTTCGTTTCTCGTATTGTCCCGGCGCCGTTACTGGCCGGGGCGTGATTCCTGCGATGGGTGAACCCCAAGAACCTGTTGGGTGTGAGGGGCAGGATTGTGTAAAAGAAGCTCTAGCTGCGATGCACTTTAGCGTGGCATTCCGTGCACAACGTAATCAAGTTTTCTTCTGAATCGGATCCGGAGTGGCTGCGCAATTCCCTGTGGTGCACTTCAAGGTTTGACATGGAGCCACAAGATTGACACCGCCAGCCGTCCCGACGAAGGATTTCTTGGCGCAGACTTTCGTAAGACAAAGGATCAAGGCGCGGGGGTGCGGCTTTGGGACGAATCATTCTCAAGACGCCTTCTCACTTATGTTCTCGAGGAAAGCTCGCTGCTGTTCGCCGGGCAAGAACTTGTAGTAGCGGGAGATCGAGTTGAGCAGGATCTCGGGATCGCCATTGTCCAGGTGCGCGCCAGCCAGGAAGTCGGCGCAAATCATCTCCAGACAATACCCGCGCGATTTGTCCGTGCCCAGCATTAGCGCTGCCGTCTCGATCGCCTGCTCGATGACGGGAATCTGGCTCTTGTAGACTTTGAAGTAGATCAGTTCCGACGGCTCCTCTTCCCTTCCCGTCAGTTCCTTCTCCACCTCCCGCCGGAAGTCCTCCTTCGGCAACTCACGGGCTTTGTGCACCCAGGGTGCACAATCGAAGTGCTGCCCGTCCCGGCGCGCCAGCTTCGCCAACTCCCTTCCTTTCGTCCACCCGATGTCCTTTAGATCCTTCCGCGCCTGCGGCGGCAGGTGCTCGTGAATCGACATGAGGTAATAGGCCTTCCTTCTTGATTCCGGAAACCGCCGCTCGAGGAACTCGTCGAAGGATTTCAGGTTTTCCAGCCTCCAGTACTGTCCCGCCCGCACCTCGCACAAATACCTGCCCAGCTCGACGAACCGGGTATCGCGCTCCATCTCTTTCTGCTTTTCCCACGCCAGGATCTCGTCGATCTTGGTGAGGACAAACAGTGCACGCTTGCGGTTGAGCTTCGGGGGCATCGGAGGCCACCTAGTAAACAAGTTCGTCAAACAGACCAAGATCAACTCCCGGCTTGCGCACAAGGGCGGCCTCGACCAAGTCACGCTTATCGAGGCAGAGCCCAATGAAGGGGCAGGTGGTACACGGATTCTGTGGGAAGCGGATGCCGCTATGCGGCAGGAACAGCCCGGACTCGATCCGTCGGACTGTGTCTTCGACCAGGGTTGCGAACTCCTGCCGCTGCTCGTCGGTAATCGTGGCACGCAAATACTGGACTTCAACCAGGCGCTTGCGCACGAAAACAACTTGGGCGACTTCGTCGATCCCGGTCATCCACGAATAGCAGACAAGTTGCGGATCCAGTGCGGAAATGCCTGCCGGCTCTTCCGGGTATCGTGCGGATGTGGTTTTCCACTCCAGCACACAGAGTGTGCCGTCCAGTTCACCAATGGCGTCGACGTAGGCGACAAAATTGCTGCCGGAAGCCAAGGTCCGATTGAACTGAATCTGCTGGGTGGAACGAGGGCGGCGAATGCGAACGCGGCCATCCTGAGCGAAGCGCTCAAGCAACTGGATGCCTTGTTGCAGCATGCGGTCCCAGGTGTCGTTGCCGGAGTAGGTCAGGCCCATGTCCTTGCACACGCCCCACTGCTCGAACAGCACAACCGCCGGGTCTTCCCGGCGAAAAAGGGCAGCGACGGCCTGTTCGAACGCTCGGCCGAAAAGCATGGCGGCACGGGTGTCTTTTTCCTGCCAACCGTCGAGGTAGCGGTGCCGGTAACGGCGCGGGCAGCTGAGGTATTGGCTGATCTGGGTGTAGGAGTAGATCATCGGGTTGCCTCCTCCGAAGTGGAGCGAGAAGCACTCAATGCCGGAGCCGCGGACAGTTCTTCCCACTGGCTGGCTGGGGCGAAGCCGTCGAGGTTGATGAGCGAAATGCCGTTGATCACGGTGTGGCTGATCTTGACAACGCCCCGCAATCCGGGCAGCGCTTTCTCGTCGACCTGTTCGTGGGCCAGAAGTTCCGGGTCATAAAGGAAATCCCGCAGGAACCAGCCCAGCTTCCACATCGCTTTCTGGGTGCAGTAAAGACGACCGACGATGGACTGCCCGGCCAGAGTGCGGGGTTCAAGGATGGAGAGTCGGAGAACGTAGAACGGTTTGTGGGCATGCCAGCGGAACTGGGCGCCATCGACCCGAACGAGAAAGATGCCGTCAGGGATCTCCGGACGCGAATCGCGGGCCGTTTCGGCAAGGCCAGGGACTTGGCGTTTCATGCGACCACCTCCTGTTTCGGATGCGAGTAGCTGTTGAGCTGGCAGACAAGGGCATTGCGGTCCTTCTCGGCCCAGTCGGCCAGTTGCTGGACGAAGTTCTCAACCTGTTCCCTGCTGGCATCTCTGAGAGTCTTCGTGCCGCAGAAGTCGACGGCGTAGGCCTTTACCAGTTCGGGATCGAGCTTGTGCTGGCGGATAATCTGGCAGAGACGGTCGCGCACTTTGGGGCCGCTGCCATTCCCGTTACCATTCGCGTTTTGGGGAGGAAACTTCTCAGCCTGAATCGGAGCTGTACCGATTTCCTCGACCGAGCAGATGCCGATGCCGTAGGCCTTGCGCAGGGCACGATTGACCGCACGCGTTTCGGCGACGCGCATCTCGGCGCCGCGGACGAGCGCGGAAACATTGGAGGGGTCGGCGTCGCCATAGCCGACAAAACCGGAGGAGCCCTTGGAAGGGAAAACCGTTGCCTTGAGGACGAACCGATTCGCCGCCGAGTCGCAGAGCGAATCGACGGCTTCAACATGGATACCGCTGCATCTCTTGCGACGCGCCAGCCGTAGCAGTCCTGTGTGCGTTACATACCAGTTACCGTTAATGATCTGGAGTTCGCCCGCCTTAAAGGAAAACTGGAAGTCTTGCGTGATGGAGGCGAGAAGATCAATGGCACGGGATGAGAAAGGCTCAGCTCCTCTGGAAAGCCGAATATTTTCCCGAAGTAACCTCTTAAAGTTTGGAACCGATCTGGTGTCCGATTTACGTGTGGAGGGTTTCATGAAGGCTCCTATGTTATCTGTTGATAACATATATCACACTGTTAACTTTGTCAAGTGGTGTTGCTCGGCGATCACGCAAGCAGCTATAGTGCGGGTGTGGCCAAGACCGAGTTCATAGCTTTTCGGGTTGCTCCGGAACTCAAGCGCGAGCTACAGCGCATAGCGGACGACGAGCAGAGGGTTCTTTCTCAGGTTTGCGAGATGTTCTTGTATGAAGGTGTTGAGGGCTCCAAGAAGGAAGGGACCAAGTTCATGCAGCGCCTAGTGGCGAAACAGAAGGCCAGGGTCAAAGACCCGTAGCCTGGCCACGAGGGGTTCGCGCGTGCGGGACTGGGCTTGTTGTGTGAAAAGACAAATGTTTCCTCGCGGACTTTAGCGAAGGTCCGGGCACGCCTCGGCAACCTAACGTGGTAACGACGCGAACTCGCGCGCCAAGCTGTCCTCGCCAGGTGGGCCAAATCCAGCGAAAAAGCCCCGCAGAGAGACCTGCAACACAAAACCTGATCGCCGTGAGATTCCTCCCCAAGATTGACCTGAGACGGCCTCAGGGCAGAAATGGGGTAGGCATGGAGCCAAAATAAGGGGCGCGATCGCTCGCGCCCTTCAGATCGTCCATCGTTCTGAGACGCCGCAGTTCCGTGTTCACTCGGAATACTAGAAAACCTGTTCTCGCCACCTCTGAAATGTGGTAACCAGGCCCGGCAGCATTTCGATTGTGCAGCCTCGCGGCCGGGCATGATTTCAAGCCAAGCACTTGCGTAGACTCACCGAAGATGGGAGAAGCCACTCGCTCGCCCGTGCGCCACCCTGAACCATGAATATCCGGCTGTCACTACAGGATTATCATGATATGGGTGTATTGCGCGAAAGAAATGCTGGTCCAAGGATCCAGGCGCTGAGCACGGCCCCTTGCCCTAATCCGTAGGGAGATCCCCCGGTTCTGCCGGGGAGGCAGCAGAAGGGTGACAGATCCGGGAGTGCACTCCCTTTCCTACGCGGCTTGGTAACAATTGCGACCATGGTATAATGACCATGATTAAGGAGGTTACGAATGAAGAAAATGGCTGCAGGTTCTTTTAAAGTCCATTGTCTTGCGGTCATGGATGAAGTTCAGGCTAAGCGCGAGACCGTTGTGATCACAAAACGTGGCAAACCAGTAGTGAAGCTTATCCCTGCCGAGAAAGACTTAGACGACATCTACAATTTTCTCGCTGGCAAGGGCGTTATTACAGGCGATGTCGTTTCCCCTGCGATTTCGCGTGAAGACTGGGGGGAACTCAAGTGATTCTCGTCGATACGCATGTTGTCGTCTGGCTGGCGCTGGACCAAACTCACCTCTCCAAGAGCGCAAGAGCGGCCATCGACGATGCGCGTCAGAACGGGGACGGATTAGCCATCTCCGACATTACTCTCCTCGAGTTGGCCACGCTCTCGAGCAAAGGACGCATCCGGCTCGATATCAGCCTCGAATCCTTCCTGCGTGAAGTCGAGGCGCGCTTCATCGTCCTACCGATCAGCGGCCGCGCATGCGTGCGCGCGCTCGGACTTCCAGCAGCATATCCTAAGGATCCAGCGGATCGCATCATAGGAGCCACCGCGCTGGTCGAG
>Ga0187864_10000699_pt1 | contig 35716 bp, 36 predicted proteins | sample June2016WEW_11_4_FD_132985 | JGI IMG/M metagenome (GOLD analysis project Ga0187864, IMG submission 132985) | Peatland microbial communities from SPRUCE experiment site at the Marcell Experimental Forest, Minnesota, USA - June2016WEW_11_40 | ecosystem: Environmental > Terrestrial > Soil >...
AACTTCTCTCCCTGGAAGAATGCCTCTCCGAAATCGAAGCCGGCGGCCTCTTTACCCCTTAATCATCGTTCTCAACTATGGAAGCCATTGCAGTATGTCTCCTGGGTCGACCGGACGGATACCGACTTGCGGCCAAACTGCATGCGCTGCAGCTTGGCGATCCATAGCTTCAGGGGCAGTGTGAGAAGGACTTTCTTTCCGTTCTTGGTCGGCTATGCCTCATTCGTGGATACGTTGGCGCTGTCGGTACAGGGTGTCCGCCGAAAGCGACCGCACCACGCCGTGATAATGGGTAGGAATAACGCCATTGGGAGCAGTAAATCGAATTATGCCCGGTCCCAGCGTGGCATCTGCTGCGTTAGCGGAAATCCGTTCGAGCTTCGATATGGTCGGTTTCGACCGAGCAGACGAGCCGTTCCAGAAAACCGCCTAATTTTGCGGTCCGAGGTGACGCCGCTTACAGACCAGTCGGTTACCAGAATTCTTGATGCATTGTTTTGCCGTGGCTACGAGGCGAGAGTCTCTCAACTTGAATTGACCTTTGATACGCAAACGACGGTGAGATTCGTGGCACGGCACGCACTGTGGTTACGAAGTGTAAGGGAATCTGGGGGCACGATTTACTTTGGTACTCCTCGCGCAAAATGGCAAATCCGAGTCTACAAAAAGGCACCGGGCGTCGTGCGCACCGAATTCATTCTGCGCCGATCTCTGCTGCGAGGTTGCGGAACCCGCAGGCAGTTTTGACAGTTTTGACGAATTTGGAGAGACACGTGAAAAGAATAAGAAAAGGAAAAACAGATCGTGCTGCGCGCAGATTGTTTGATGGCGGGCGCTTCCTCTTCCGCGCCGGTCGGGTAGCCAGAGACCTCGGCGTAATTGGCGAGCAGCGGAATTGCTTGATTCTAACCCTTGCAGCTAGCGTCGAACACCCGCGCGACATCTTTCGCAGTGAATAGGTGCTTGCCGTCGCGATGGACGGACATGCGTTTTTCAAGTTCGGCGAGATCATAGGTGCGGCCGAACTTGCCTTCGCAAACAGCGGCAAATCTGTTGTGGTAAGAGGACAGATCAAACGACATGCGCGCGCACTCACGGACACCGGACCATGCCGCATCTGGTCAGCTGTGGAAGCTTACACAAACAGAACTGCAGACACAAGCCCTACGAAGAGGGTGTTTTGGTAGCATTGGTCGAACTATACGTCGCCCATTGATGGTTTACCTGTCAGCAACCACTCAATGGACTTGCCACACACGCCGCTGATTCTCAAAAGAATTTCGGGGCCAATCTCCTTCTCACCGCGTTCCAAATGAGACAGGTATCCCTGGCTCACTCCGATCCGCTCTGCGAACTCGGCTTGAGTCGTGTCGGCGCCCCGTAGAGCTTTAAGGCGTTGGCCGACGGCTCCCCAGTTAATCGATGGTTGCTCGCTCTTTTTTCTGCTTGACACAAAAATGCCGATAGGCATAATATGCCTATAGAGATTACGCAGGGTTATATATTCAGCGCCCGCATGGCTCTTTATCGCACAGCACGGCTCCGTCGGCAATGGTAATGACGGTACTGCGTGTCAATTCCGTATCGGAGAAATTCATGAATTGGAAACTCAGCCCATCAGATTTGGTCTTTCTTTACGAAGAATGCCCGCGTTGCTTCTATTTGAAAGTACGTGGATTGGAGAATCGACCCAAAACGCAGATGCCAAAGATTTTCACCACAATTGATGCCCAAATGAAATCTTTCTTGCGGGGCCAGCGGACTGATGGGCTTGCGATTGGCATGCCGAAGGGCACCTTCCGATACGCGGAACGCTGGGTCGAATCCGCCCCCATCGCTATTCCCGGTCGTATTTCGTCGTGTTATTTCCGGGGCAGATTCGACAACATCTTGGAACTGGATACCGGCGGACACGCTCTGGCCGACCTCAAGACATGTCACAGACGGGACGAACACGTTCCGCTATATGCACGCCAGCTGCACGCGTACACTTGGTGTCTTGAACACCCCTCGCCAGGTGCTCTCCACCTCAGCCCAATAGAAAGAATGGGTTTGCTGGTTTTTGAACCGGATTTCTTCCTTAAGCTCCCATTCTGGAGCGGAGCTCTGTCTGGCGGGTTGCACTGGATCGAAATACGCCGGGACGACAACAGCTTCCTGGATTTTATCGCCGAATTAGTCTGCCTCCTCGACCGTCCGACCGCCCCTGATCCCGCGTTTGATTGCCCCTGGTGCCGCTACCGATCTTTGCCTGTTTGGGTCGGACCCGAACTGCCCCGAATTCAATAGGTGGAGCGAATGGGCGCATTCGAGCAACATTACACAGTGCAGGAAATTGCGGAAAAATGGCACCTCAGTGAAAAAGTCGGTGCGCAACCTCTTTCGTGATGAGCTGGGCGTGATCAAGATTGAATCTGGCGAGCGCCGATTTAAGCGCGGCTACTGCTCGCTAATTGGCTCAAAAACAAGAACCCGCCTCTGGCGGCAACCAGAAGCGGGTTCCTCAACCGACAACCTCGGCAAGCCGGATCGTCAGTCTGCAGACTTCATTGTCGGCTTGCCTCAACAGAAAGGCAACCCTAATGAATGCTCACGCGAAATTTTTCCGTGATCCCGTTCCGCGGACACGGATTATCAGAACAACATGCGCACCATGCCTACTGGAGGCCCGATGGGAGGCATGGAGCCCACGACCGGAAGTGCTTGACCTCGTCGAGGCTATTCATCCCCGCTTTTGCAACGCACTAAAGAAGTTCCGGCTACGCGATAGCACAAAAGCGGGAATCTTTTAAGATTTTGAACAATCTTGCTTCCGGTCGCGCCTGCCGCCATGTCGCTACGTGTGCTCACACTAGCGTGGTGGCCAGCGTGAGCAGCAGCAACGGAATCGGAAACTGACTGCGGAGGATAGACAATGAATTGGAAATTGTGCCCCTCGGATTTGGTGTCCCTGTATTCGAAATGCAAGAGTTGTTATTACCTGAAGATGCGTGGCTTAGTGCATTGGTCTAGGCCGCCGATGGCGCAGATTATCGACACAATTTATGACCATATAAGATTCGATTTGCAGGGGCAGCGGACTGAGCTGCTGGCTGCTGGGATGTCCGACGGCATCTTCTGCCACGCACAGCGCGGAGTCCGATCTGCTCCAATCGTCCTGCCCAACTGTCCGGCTCCCGGATCTCTCAGCTTCGGGCTGGTGAAAAGAATGGGGCTGATGGTTTTTGAGCCTGATCACTTTTTTAGACTCCCGTTTATTCCGGGGCGCTCGCAGGAAGAATCCACTGGATCGAAGTCCATCGCGACGATTGCGGCTTTTTGGAATTCCTGGCCGAGGTGGTCGACCTGCTCGATAGTCCGGCAGCTCCTGATGGTGCTCCTGACTGCCTCTGGTGCCGGTATCTGGTGAACGAAAACTAGGCCCGCCGCGGCGCCCGATAGCGGAGACGGCATGACGATATCTCAAACGACTGATCGGCAACAATTCTTCTCAATCGCGGAACTCGCGAATCGTTGGCGATGCTCCCGCGGGACCGTATACAACCGGCTTCGACGAGTCGGGGCGAGCGTGCTCGACTTCGCGCCACCAGGAAAGCGGGGTAAGAAGGTCATTGCGCATGCGACAGTCACTGAGATTGAGGAGCAGCGGACAAAACGCTTCAGGTGAGACGCCCGTTCCCAGTGACGAATTTCCAGCATTAGAGGGAGACAAGCGATGAGGCAGAAGATGTCCGCCGCGGGCGCGAGGATGGAGGCCATGGTTCTGGTCAACGAACTGATCAGCGCCGGCTACGATTTTGCCGTTGCCCGCCGCCTGTACGTCATCGCCTGCGAGGACATCGGCCCGGGCGAACTCGGCCTTGGTTGCACAGATCGGTGCGATATCTGTCGCCTACCTGACGATAAAGAAAGATGCCGGCATCCGACCGCTGGATCCGAACACGCTGATGCTGATGGTGTTGCTGATATGCCGCTCGCCGAAGAGCCGCGAGGCGGACGACCCCAAGTGCGTCATCCTAGAGCGGGTGACTTCCAAGGAATCCAGCGCACGCAAGATCCTGGACGCGACGCCAATCTCTGTATCGACGCGCACGCCGAATCCGGCAAGGAAAAGGTGAGGCAGCACGCTATGGTCCGCAGGGAAGACGTTCCAGCAACAGTCATGCGAAGAATTATTTCAAGCGCGGCGCAGTGCTCTACACGCTGGCTGACGACGGTCAGAAGTACGTTTGACTGATTCGTAAACTGTACGGCTTATCTCATGACGAGTGACTCGGACACTTGCAATGACGAGGAATAAAAGCACCAGGTTCGAGCCCGATTCGGCTCAGGTGCGCCGGAAAATCGTATCGACGACGGAAAATTCCCCTTGCGTCGGAAATGCTTTTGTGCTGTTATGGGCTTGTACGCGTGCCGCCAACGATGTTCCTACCGGCGGCAGGTCTTCGAGCGATTCGCGCTCAGTCTTGTTCCTCACATTCAGAGACAGGCATCGGCTGCATTCCCATCTGGAGTGGGCAGTCGCTAAGGCGGAGCTCGCCTCATCTGTCTCGCAAGCACGAGAGCACCAATGCTGAAACTGCGGCGGACGGACAAGACTCTTAATCTAGGTACGCCATGGCACGTGCTCCAGGCGCGGTCGACATCTCCAGAAACAATCGGAGTACGACCACGAGTGGGCTCGCCGCCGGCCTCGGCAACACTTCTTCTCGCCTGGAGTTGTGCGTCTTCTGTTGAGGAGATGAAATGTGCGCGATGAAGTATCGCCGGAGGGGAAGGGTCTTTCATTACGATGACTCGCGTCATCGTAGCCTCCGGGGCTCGCTCGGAACATCGAACAAAGAGGCGGCTGAACTACTCGCGAACAAGTTGGAAGTCGCTGCCGCAGCCGGACCTACATCACCAATTTGGAGGGAGCTGTCCCGTAAACTTCCGAAAAAGACATTTGATAAGATCGCAAGATTTTATGGGGTTGAGTCGCTGATTCTTGACCATACATGGGACGAGCTAGCGAGTGAGTTTAAGAAGAACGCAGAGTACCGAGTTGAAGCAGGCAAACTGAACCCCCGCACCAAAGAGCACTACGATCGTGTCATACGGCGCTTTACTGAATTCCTGAAGCGTAAGGGCATTTCCCTGCTGCGGGACATCACCGAGCTGGTGATCGAGGATTTTGAGTAGGAGCGACTCAAGGCGATAGAGGGGGACTCCCGTACAAGAACTGGGAGGAGCGTGGACGTTGGGATGAATAAGCTGTATGCAATTTTTCATTTTGGGGTGGACAGGAAGAAGATAGCTTCAAATCCAATTCACTTTCGCAAACTCGATGTCGGAGAGGACAACGGCGACCCGTTCAGCCCAGACGAGATGCAATTGCTCTATTGCCATGCCGGCGAGGATCTGTTTGGCGCATCTGGTTCTCCGTTGGACCGGTTTTCGCGTCTCAGATGCTGTAACCGTCACCTTCGAGCAGATCACCAGCCTCACTGAGGAGATCAACCGAGTCGCGATTAAGAATAAGAAGAGCCTCAACGTTCCGATTCGAACCGGGCTATTGCCTTTGATTGAAGCAGAACGGAGACGTCGCAACGCCAAACCGAGCAACTGTGTATTGATAAACCCCTACACCGGCAAGCCCTTTAGCACTCACTGTCTATACAGACACATCGTGCGGCTTGGAAAACGCGCAGGTGTTGTCCACGTGCATCCACACCGGTATCGTCACACCTTTATTGTAGACCTGCTCTTGAAGGGACTGAGTTTCTATCAGGTTGGTCAACTGGTGGGAGACACCGAGGATACGATCAGGCGGCACTACGCGAAATTCACGAAAGAATTCCGTGACATGGCACGTCACGCGATTGATTCGCCGGGCGGGCTAGGCGACGGAAGTCCCGAACCTGACGGCGGGGCAGACGCGGCCACCCCGTCTTCAGTCGTCGCATTGCCGGTGCGACACCCTTTTGCTCTGCCTCTGTCGCTGGCGCCTGAAGCGCAAAATCCGTCAACGAAAATGGGAAGAGCTGGCGACGAACGTCAACAGCCGACCGAGAAGCCAGAGGCCCGAAGGAACTCGGGAACGCGGCGTCGCCGTCTTTCTGACCAGCAGCAGAGTCTGTGGCCGCCCGATGCCGAGGGCGACGCCACGTCAGCGTCACAGTCACCTAACGAAATCAGGCAAGTTATTGCAAATGGGTGAGATCGAGCGGGTGCAATACTTTTGGGGGAATCATTACAGGGCCATCCTAAACATACGCAACAAAAGGAATCAATGACTTACGTCATCGGCTCCGGTGTCAATCTTGGCAATTGTGGTGAGGATGGCAGAATTCCTGTCACAACTGTGACACAAAAGAGAATGATGACAAAGGCAGTGCGGCGTGCAAGGCGCGGGTCGGTAGGGGAAGCTTGGTCAACCGATTGACGTGACCGGCGAATTTTGTACCAGGGCAAAAGTTAGAGAAACTGGGACGAGAGGAGCTGGAACATGGCGGCGAGGAAAAAGTACAGTCCTGAGCAGATCGTCGCAATCCTGCGGCAGATCGAAGTGGAAGTAGCCAACCATAAGCCCATCGGGCAGGCCTGCCGCGAGGCGGGTATCACCGAACAAACATACTATCGCTGGCGCAAGGAATACGGCGGTCTGAAGCTGGAGCAGGCGCGCCGCATGAAGGAACTGGAGAAGGAGAACGCACGCCTGCGGCGGCTGGTGACGGAGTTGTCGTTGGAGAAGCAAGTTCTGAAGGACGTGGCAGAGGGAAACTTCTAAGCCCGGAACGGCGGCGTTGCGCGGTAGAGCATGCTCGCGCGCAGCATCGGTTGTCGGAGCGGCATGCCTGTCGGCTGTTGGGGCAGTGGAGAGGGACGCAGCGATACATTACCACGCAGCGCGACGATGAAGATGCGCTGACAAGGGCAATCATCCAGCTGGCCAGCCAGTACGGACGGTACGGTTATCGTCGGATCACGGTGCTGTTGCAGAGAGCGGGCTGGAATGTGGGGCGGGACCGAGTGCAGAAGATCTGGCGACGCGAAGGGCTGCGGGTACCGGAGAAGCAGAAGCCGCGCGGCAGGCTGTGGCTGAACGATGGCTCCTGCGTGCGGCTGCGGCCGGAACATGAGAACCACGTGTGGAGCTACGACTTCGTCAGCGGGCGCACGCACGATGGGCGAACGCTGCGGGTACGGACGCTGATCGACGAATACACGCGGAAGTGCCTGGCGCTGCGAGTCGCTCGGCGGCTGAATAGTTACGACCTAATCGAGACGCTGGCGGACGTGATGTTGATCCATGGAGTGCCGGGGCATATCCGCTCCGACAATGGACCTGAGTTCGTTGCCGAGAAGTTACGGAAGTGGTTGTCGGCGGTGGGAGCAAAGACGATGTACATCGAGCCCGGAAGTCCCTGGGAGAACGGATACTGTGAAAGCTTCAACGGCAAGTTCAAAGATGAGTGCCTGAACGGGGAGATCTTCTACTCGTTGAAGGAGGCGCAGGTGGTGATCGAACAATGGAGAATGTATTACAACGAGGTGCGTCCGCACTCGTCGCTGGGCTATAGACCACCGGCGCCGAAGGCAATCCTGCCGACACAGCAGGGGCATGGAGATGTTGAAAACGCTGCGCGTTTCCCACATCCCCACACCCCCGACGGCGACTGCGGACAAATCTCAAACGAGGCGCTACACTAACAATCGACTCGGTACAAAATCCCGGTCAGCTCACTTTTGTAAGGCGTACATGGTGTTCACGCCATTGCTGACTAGCGTTAAGAGAAAGAGCTCCATCGGCGTTGGCATAATCATCCACCCAATCCAGCAGATCACCACCAGTTTACGATCCTGACTTTTCAAATTACAACAATGTTGCGAACATTGTCAGCACCTGGACAATGTGCTATATTGTTCGTGAGACGGACCAGAGAAAGGTAGTGTTGCTGTGTCCGTCTATGCGTCTACTTTTCGACGAGCCCACCTCAGTCCTGCTTGCCCTGAAGCGCAACCCCACACAGAATCACGCACCGGTTCCCGGGAGAGGATCGCGGCAATAAGTCAGCCTGCATCAGTTGTTCCGGATGGGGCTGCCGAAGTTGATAGACGTCCACCCTATGGCTCAGGAGGCGGCAATGAGTTCGCCAAGGACTGAGCCAAAAGGATGGAACTTCGAGCAGAGCTCGGCCAAGGATTTCTTTTCGGATGCGAGAGTGACTCGCGACCGACAAAATGGCCGGCATGCGACGCCTAGCCAGGCCGAGGTGATAAACTCTGCTGAGTTGGCGAGAAGGCTCGGCGTGCCCGAAAGCTGGGTGCGTTCCCGCAGCAACCCCAAACGGACTGACGATCCCATTCCCCACTACAAATTTGGGCGGTACGTCCAGTTTCCTTGGGGAAGTGAGGTGCTGCGGGAGTGGCTCAATCGCCAGCTGGTGAGCACGGACAGAGCAGGTCATTCAAGGAGGAATGAATGATCCAACCTGTTCGATATCAGAAGGGCAATTTGTATCGGGATCACAGGGCGTGGTTTGTGCGGTATCGGCTTGGCATAAGGCAATCGGACGGTTCTATCAAGGTGCAGCGGATGGCCGAGCGCCTGGGTAGCGTGGAAGACTTCGCTACTAAGACGGAGGCGGAAACTGTGCGGCAGGCGTTTATGCAGAAGGTGAATTCGTCGCAGACGAGTCCGCATCCGAGCATGACGCTAAACGAATTTGTCGAGCAGTTCTATCTGCCGTGGGTGAAAAGCGAGCTGCGCGCCAGCACGCATAAAGGCTACCGGGACATTTGGAGCCTTTATCTTGCCGGACGCGTCGGCCCGATTCGTCTACGCCAGTTTAGAACCGTGGATGCCAGCCGGATGCTGAAGTCAATCGCTGAGGACTGCGATCTGACGAAGACCACGCTGCAGCACATCAAGTCGGTGCTCAGCGGCATCTTCACCCACGCCAAAAACGAAGGCGCGTACGATGGCGAGAACCCGGTCGAAGGCGCAAGGATTCCCCGGAACGCACGCGAGCCGGGCGAGACTTACGCCTACAACCTAGTGCAGATTCTGCGCATTCTCGAACTGTTGCCGTTGCTACCCAAAGCAGTGGTGGCCATGGCTTCGTTTGCGGGATTGCGGGAAGGCGAACTGTGCGGGGTAGAGTGGCCGGATTTTACTGGCGACGCCTTGACGGTCAAGCGCTCAGTCTGGAAGACGGTAATCAACGAGCCCAAGACGCGCGCCAGCCGTCAATCCGTTCCTGTGATTCCCACCTTGGCCAAGATTTTGGACGCGTATCGCGCGTCCATGCAGAACCTGCGCACTGGGGTGATCTTTCACCAGGGCAACGGGGAGCGCATGGACATGGACAAACTGGCCCAGCGCGTAATCCGTCCGGCGGTCGAGGCCAGCGGCCTGCCGTGGTATGGCTGGCACGGCTTCCGGCGCGGCATTGCTTCCAACTTGTACGAGTTGGGCGCCAATGAGAAAATCGTGCAACGGGTGCTGCGTCATGCCAAGCCGCACGTCACCAAGGACCGCTATATCAAAGCCTTTGATCCGGCGGTGCTGGAGGCGATGCAGCGTATGCAGACGGTGGTGGATGGCCTGGGACAGCAATGGCCAGCAGTTGGCCAGCAGCAGAATTAACGGGCATGTGGTAAATTATTGAAAGTAAGCGTTCCCGCCTTGCCGGAGAGGTGGCCGAGTGGCTGAAGGCGGCGGTTTGCTAAACCGTTGTACGGTCAAAAGCTGTACCGGGGGTTCGAATCCCCCCCTCTCCGCCAGTAACACTGTTCCTGCCCGCGAAAGTCCCCAAAAACCGAACAAATCCGGCCCAACCTCAAGCAGGTCAGGCGCTTAGATTTATGCGCGGTTCCAGTCGTTTCCAGTCCTATCCAGCGTTTGCCAGCCCCTGTACCGACCGAAATTGGTACTTTTGGTACGCCGCCGTAGGCGAGGTTCGGCGCTTTTCGACCCAGGCTTACTCCTCGGGGGAGGCAGCTGTCCTGTTTGACTCTGAATTCTTTGCAGCGCTTTTTTGAGCCGCGGCAATTCGTGCTCGACCTCGACTGCCGGCGACCGAGCGATACCTGAAAGCGGCCAAGACGGAGGCACTGCGGGACCAAGGGAATGCAGCCTCCACATTCAAAGCGCGCGGGCAGACGTGCGTTAGCCTAGTTGCAATTTCACGAAGTTGGTGTTATAGACACAATGACGACGGTTGCCGCGAGTATTCGCTCGTGGTTGGCTGTTCGCACTCGCGAACGTAATGCCTGGTGCCTACCGAACAAACCGTCGCAAAAGCGGACTTCGCCAGAGCGACAAGGCGCTTGAGTTCTGGCCCACACAGGCACGGTCCGGCGCGATCAACGCAACGCTGAAGCCAAGAACCTGTCACTGTTCGTGACGTTGGGCAGCAGTTTGTCTGCGGAGGTCGTGTGCTGCGGCAGCTTTCCAGTATCGACGCTCCCGTCATAGCTCTGCCCTCAGCGTGATCCTTCTGCTCTGTGGAGGATTGAGGAGCCGTCAATGAAAACCAAAAAATCCGTCATCCCCGACCGCACGGCCTACGAAAACGTGGAGCGGCAGTATCCGGCTAAGACCGATGCTGAAAAATATAGGCTAGCGCAAGCTGATACGCTCCTTCGCCTGACGGGCGCAACCGACATCGACGAATTTAACCGCATGGCCAAGTCCGGCGAGCTCGCAATCCTCGTTCGGGCGCACAACAGGAGAATGCGGGGCGAGTCGATCACGATAGTATCGGCTGTAGATCAGGACTGAAAATGGTTGGCTCTCTCCGATGGGCCGCCAGGCCCAGGCGAATCTCGCAGTGATGCTTGTAGAGCTTAGAAAATTCATGGAGGAGAAGCTTTGAAACGGGAACTCCTTAACGCACTGGGAATCTCCACCGACAAGGAAAATCCGCTCAAGATCATCGGACTTACGCAATCGATCCTCGGTTTGGGACTCTCGGACGATCAACTGTATGACTACACCCGCAATTCTGCGCGTTTACTGATGGCGATGTTCCATCCGGACAGGGTGGGAAGCGATTCGGCGCTGGTCGAAAAACAGCGAACATTTTCGGAAGCTTTCGATCAGCTCAAGGATCGACGCACCTTCGACCTGGCCCTGGACGAGTTCAAAGAAAAACACAGCGAAGAACGCAGTGAGATCAACGCCGATAAACAGGTGATCAGCAGTCTCAAGGGTCGCATCGATGCGCTCCCTGCAATAGAAAAGGAGCTTGCTGACGCACGGACAGGGAATTTGAATATCACTGCACAATTCATCAAGTATCTTTATGGGCTGCGCATGTTTTCGGCCCACTCTGATTGGCTGGCACGCTGCGCCGTTATCGATGCAGGGAAGATCGCTGCGATTTCCCTGATGCCGAAAGCAGTGCACGAGGCGAAACGGTGTGGCCCACCACAGGAGTTTGAGTCGTTGTACGTGGAGGGAAAAGTACAGCTACGCAACGTCGGCGTGAAGGAGAAGAGTGGAGAAATCCTGCCTTTCCAGTTATTCGATATCCAGCGTGGAAATCTGGTGGTGAACAAGCAGTATTGTCGCAAGATTTTTGGTTGCGTTCCTGTTGGGAAGATGATGATGGACCCGCGATGGGGCGAAACCAGTCCACCGCGCTCGATGGATTGCGATTTCCTGGCTCAAAATATCGAACCCGAGCTTTACGAATTTGGACTCCTGGTGACCGGCTTGCCTGGTCGATACTCACCGACTGCGAGGATCAACGCTCTCGCACTCCAAGCCGAGATAAAGAATCATAACCCTTTTCTAGCCGAGTGTCTGATATTGCGAATTAAGCCACAAACCATCGATTCTTAGCCAACTTCTGAAAAGGTTGTCATGTTCCGATAGAGTTGGGTCGTGCTCGATGTGGACTTATTCCCCATTTTCCTTGTTGTCCTCTGCTGTGCTGTGATGGTAATCGTCAGCAATTCGCCTGACGGGTGCCACCGACATCGAGGCATTGAACCGCATGGCCAAGTCCCGGCGAACTCGCAGAAGTCGTTCGGGCGCACAACAGGAGGATGCGGGGCGAGTCGATCACGATAGTATCGGCTGTAGATCAGGACTGAAAATGGTTGGCTCGCTCCAATGGGCCGCTGACCCGGTGCGGATCGCCCTTCCGCTTGTAACGGACCCCCTGCCGTCCCACGTCAGCTCGCGGAGGGTAAGGGTCGGGGCGGTCCGCGCCGGATGCCATACATGCCGATTTCGATCGCTTCAACAGCGGATGCCCTTTCGGCGTGTTCACGTCAGCCTCGCCGCGCTGCCTCGATGGCGGCGATGTCGATCTTCTTCATCGTCATCATCGCCTCGAAGGCGCGCTTTGCCTCACCGCCACCAGCCGCAAGCGCATCGGTTAGCGCGCGCGGGGTGATCTGCCAGGAGAGGCCCCAGCGGTCCTTGCACCAACCGCACTGGCTTTCCGTGCCGCCATTGCCGACGATCGCGTTCCAGTAGCGGTCCGTCTCTTCCTGAGTCTCCGTCGCGATCTGGAAGGAAAAGGCCTCGGTGTGCCTGAACGCCGGGCCGCCGTTGAGACCGAGACAGGGTATGCCCGGGACGGTGAACTCCACTGTCAGCACATCGCCCTTCTTGCCGCCCGGATAGTCACCGGGAGCCCCGTGAACAGCGGTTACTTTACTAGCGGGAAAGGTGACGGCGTAAAAGCGCGCCGCCTCATGCGCGTCTTTGTCGAACCAGAGGCAGATCGTGTTCTTTGGCTTCATGTTCGTGTGCTCCTTGTGCTCGATCAGGGCGAAGGCCGCGGTCTTTGCGTCGGTCCGTATCAGTGACCCACGCCAGCAGACCGCACAGGTACCGTGAATTTGAACTCACGCCACCACCTGAGAAGACGCTCGTTCCTGTTTTAAGCCTGTCTCGAGGTGAGCTAAGCGGCTTTGGTACCGTAGGCAAGGCTGGCGTACCAACTGCCCCGGCCTTCCGGGGTGAGGTCCATGAAGTGCCAGATAGGAGTGAGCAGATCGATGCCACGCTCCTGGATGTTGGGCGCCATCCTGGGATGCGCTGTGTAAAAGTGATGCAGGGTACCATTGGCGTCGCGCGTGAAAACGGAAACTGTTGAGTCCTGACCGCCTTCGCGGTCTTCGCTGCCTAAGTCGTATTTAAAAGTGTTGTTGCCGGCGCTGAGGAGGCGCAGCTTGTCCCAGCCCCGGTCGCGAGCGTGGGCACGCAGAGTCGGGAGATCGGCAGCAGCGACAACAGCGAAGTCAAGATTCTGAGCGAGATGATGGGCAACACCATTAGCACTGTCGAGCCAGGCGGTGCACATGGGGCAAGCTTTAGTCTGCCTTTTTCCGAACATGAAGTGATAGATGACGAGCGAACGATTGGGCTTGGTGAAGAGTTCGCTGAGGCGGACGGTGCGCACAAGCGCATCACCAGCCTTGAGGTCACGTGGACCCTCTTCAAATTGATAGTCCTGAATAGGAGCACCTTCAGGAAGATTGCGGCGCCGCTCAGCGACCCGTTCGCGCTGACGCATGAGCTCGATTTCGGCAAGCCGAAGCTCCTCGCGCTTGGCCAGATACTCGGAAGATTCGTTGGTCAGATTGGTTTGGCGATACGTTCCATCAACTATTGTGTGAACCATGATGGGTGGCCTCCGCGTGTCATTCTCGCTCATGCAGTTAATGATGCAATCCTAGGGGCACGCGGATTGCCTCTCGGCTTCTATTGAAGACGGAATGTGCGTTTCTGTTGGGAAATTCTGCTATCAACCCACGTATGGTCAAGCGGTGGTTGTGGTTGGACAGCGGGCGTAGTGATCGAGAGGAATGCCGAGGCGACCGATGGGAAGCCCAACTACTATGGGCATGATGTTTCCGATCGTGAGTTCTTGCGCGGCAAGGCAACGGAGCGCGAGACCTCGCGAACAAATACATTGGACTGGTCTGAACGTTAGAAGCGCTGGGCTGTGGAGCGGAACGAGGATGCGCATTTGAGCTTCATGTATGAAGCTCTTGAACTCTCGCCAGGAATCCAGAAGCGTAATATCTCGGCTGTCCAGTATCCAAATCCAGCAGCCCTGCCTTGCTAGGCTGAACGTCTACGACGACGGATGGTAGCGCTTCCTTTACCCTAAGCGGGAACGCGATATCACCGAGTGCGACGTTTGACTCGAATGGTCGATAATTCCCAAGCTTAGTGGCGAGTTGTTGCCCCCATCGCAGGTGGTATTCAGCGCGGACAACATCTCCCTGCTGTTCAGACGTGACGTCCGCAAGCACGCCCGCCGCGAATCCGTCAGATGAACAATCGGTCATTACTGGTAGAAAGTAGGCAACGCGAATCAACTTCTCGCGCACAAGCTCAGGCTCGTTGAACGTGTGTGCGATTGAATCTCGCGTGTCCAGCCCGCTGTCGAGCGCGAGCCAAGCGAGCAAGGCCCGAATTACGGTCAACTCATCGAACTGTTGCTGGCCGTGCTCTGCTAACGCGATTGCCGCCAGCCGACAACTCGGAGCGTACAGCAGTCGCACAACCTTCTTGAAAAACTCCCATTTGTGGTCGGAATCTATCATCTCTTCACCGAACGGCAGCCATTCGAAGCTGGACTGTCTGACTCGCAAGTGCTTGACGACGCCCAAAACCGCAGCCAGCTGGATCAGCGGTGTCGTAGCATCCTCTCCGCGTTTAGCGGCAAGCTCAAGCTGCGCAGTCATGCGCCGGAACAAACGGCTCACTTTCCTGCGGCACAGCTTCGCCAATGCATGTCCGTCCACTTTCGGAGGCGGTTCGTCCTCCTCGCAAAAGGTATCTTCCGGCGACCGCACAGAGCTGAGAGTGTCGACCTCCTGTCGCAGCCCACGTCCAAGACGATAGATCAGCGCGTCGATTATAAGTGCGAGGTCACTCGAGGCGGACAGACTCCGCCGTCGACGAGCGCGAACCGTATCCTTCGCCGATATCATCAAACTCTTCGGCTCAGCGACAGCCTCCGATTTCGTTCGTTCCCTTACCCGCACTCCGGGAGCGTCCTGAGATGTGTCCTCCAACTGGATGGGTTCGTCGAATATAGCTTTTTCAACGACACGAATCAGCTCGGTTAGTTGGTCCGGATCTTCCTCGAGTCCCACGAGTGCTCGTCGAAATGCCTGCCGGAGATTGCCCGCTGCCCTATCCAGAAGAGCGTCGAGGTGGTGCACAAGTGCAACTCGGCGCCGACCATTCGACAGTACCGCCTCAATGTGCGTCGCTGACTCGCGAGCAGATTGATCTGAGCAAAGGCACAGAGACTCGTCGCCATTTGTCTCGAGTTTTTCAAGCGACGCGACGCATTCTTCGCCTGCGAATACGCGGGTGCTGCCGACGCTTAGTCCCTCCGTAAAACTGCTATCCGTCAGAAACCCGGTCGAGGTTGTAGTTGCCACGAACGGTATTCCGTAACATGTGTCGCTTTGCTGTTCCACATTCTCAGCCCGAAGTTGAATCGACTCCCATCCGTTCTGATCAACCTCTGGCAATTCAGACAACCGCGCCAATCCAAGTCGTTCCCAATCCTGCTCACCGTCTTGGTTCACCACAACAATTTCAGCATTTCGCTTCTCAGGTCCAGTAAGCCAGGCGGGCTCACTGGCGTTCGCACTGCCAGAAACCATAACACTCCCGCCGCCTGTCATTTCGAATCGATAAACCTTGGCGTGGAAGCGATTTTCTGCCCATCCATTGCCAAGCTGAGTGACATCGACAAATCGAGAGCGTGAAGTCAACGACCTAGCGTCCGCTGGCATCTCCGTGAACCGAGGATGGATGGCTAGGACACACTCTTTCGGATTAAGCTCTCTTTCTAGCGTCCTTATGAACGCGAGCTTGGAGTCGAAGTAAGGGCTAACGATTAAGATCCGCTGCACCGACTGGCCCAGCATTGGTTTGACCCGTTCCCACAGAGACGGTCCGGAGGGCAAAGAACAGAACAAACGCGGATGGGCAGCCTCCCCGTCAGTCCCCGCCAGCCAAGGAGCCATGCGTTCGGTTGCAACGATGAGTTCCTGAAGTCTGTTAGAAGATTTTGACATCCAAGCGCGAACAAAATGCCAGACCTCTTGTGCAGCTGCAGCGCTAGGTCCAGTCGGGTGCACATCGAACGCAGTTGTGATCTCTCGATTAATTCCAAACCCGGCGAGCGTAACGTTGTGGCTGCCGACGATCAGTCGGGACCTTCTCCGCCCCAACAACAAAATGAACTTTGGGTGGAATGCACCGGGCGACCGCACTGCCAGCAACGCATAGTCCGAACCGCAGAAGCGAGGGCGACTGTGGCTTGATGTCAATTCCCTCGCGCACTGTGTTGCGTCAGCGAGAAGAAGATTGTACCTACATCCTGACGCCTGAAGCTGGCGCAGTACTACACTCTCGTAGAAATGAAAACTGAGATTGTACGTGGCGACGATTGAGGCCTCATACCCTCTGGCACGTACCTCGTGGTAGAGCGATAGCTGTTCATTGTCCGTCAAGCTCGCCCTCCAAGAGTTCCTCGCCAAAAGCGCTCAGAACGTACGACTCGTTTTCTCTGTTCTTCTGTCCTTCCAGTACGCCGAAATCATACAGAAACCGTAGCGCCTGCGCGAGACGCGGTGAACTCCACTTCGCAAGTGGTGCCTCCCGAACATGCAGGCCGTCATCGAGTGGGACAATGCGGAATGAGTCCTGCGTTTGGTACCGGAGTTTTCGAAGCGCCACGCGGAAATGGACGCGCACTCCCCAGTGAAAGCCCAACCATTCGAGCCACTCACGACCGCTCATTTGGGCCCAGGGACCGACTGCATAGCGTTGAAGGTTGGCCAGATTGATTTCGTACGTGTCGAGGAACCGGTCTGCGATCTCGAATCGGCCATATGCGAAGGCTGAATTCTCTCTGGCGAGCAGCGCGGTGATGATCGAAACTGAGAGGTTAACAGCCTGATCAACATCCTCTTTCGCCTGCGCCTCAATAACCGCGTTCGCAAGGTTAAGCTCGTGGAGTGCCGAGTGCCAGTCCGAATGAGGCGGCTGGGCTGCTCTTCGAGCATCAACAATCGTAGCAAACGAAGTCATGCCAATCTGCCCGTCCAGCGCGGATTGAAAGCGCTTCGCAAACCAATCGGCGTACGACGCCATGTCCGGCAAATACCCGCCTTCAGCGCTTAACGCGGCGAGACCGGCCCAGAAAATACCTTGAACAGCGATTGCCAGCAGTTCGTGTCGCTGGTAGATGCCCCATCCTTCTATTGCGTTCACGAGGTCCCGAGGCACGTCCCAAAATGAGCCATCTGGCAGAACCCGTGAGTATGCGCTTGAGAGGAATCCTTGAGGATCGGGAAGATGTCCGCTGATGCCGCGGACCCGCCGCGCGTAGTCGAGCAGAAGTAAAAGCGTGTTTCGTCGTTCAAGCCCCAGTTCCTGTTTTAACTCGCCTTTCCCTCGGCAGAACATCAGATCGATGAGTGCATCCCGTTCCTGCACGTTTTTTCGGAGATTGCACGGGCAGAACGACACGAGTGAGCGGACCGTTTTGAGATCAACCGTGTCCTGCCGGATGGTGTCGAAAAATTGTTTACCATCAACGCTGTCGTCATAAAGCTTCGCCAACGTGGCGCCCCACTCCGCCGTATACTTGATGCCCACCTGTGCGTCGCCGTCGAGGACGTCCAGAGCATTCTTCAGCGGCCCGAGATAGTACTGGCCCAGACCTCCGAGACGGTTCTTGAAGTAGCGATCTTCCAGCGGACCATCCACGTTTGCGTACTGTGACAATCGAATCGTGTCTCCAGCGAATACTTTGCGTGCAACCGTGACAAGCGTGTCGCGTCCAATCAAGGCGCCGCCGTGGGGCCACTCCTCCCCAGTTTCGATCTCGTGGTTGATGCCGATAAGCGTGTGAAGGCATTCGGCCCGCCTGAACATACGAATGAGCTCGTCCGTGCTTTTCTTCTGCACCTCGCGATCGAATGTCCAGACAAACCACGGATAGAACGCGTAGCAACGGACGCGATCGGTGACATTCGTGATGCCCGGCACCAGGCTAGCGTACAGGTGCTCGCTCACGGCCTGCACTGCCAAATGGTCCCGGCCTGTGATCGCTCGTGCCGGCGAGACCCAGTCTGTTTGAATAGTCATCAGTGTGGGCGATAAGCCGCGCCGATTCTACATCACTGGATTGTGGTCGAGCCAACGATTTGTGGAACTCCGGAGGTTTGACTCGGTCTTGAGCGTGGCTCTGCTTGAAAGACAGCCCATTCTGAAGCGCACGATCTCTGGTGGGCGGGAGCGGCAATGCACGCCAAGCTTATCAACAGGAAATCATCATGCTTGATACAACTGACTGATGCTGGCAGAAGGGGCTTTGGCGCTCGCGCGCACGGACCAAATCGGAGCCACTAGCGTCATAGTGCCAGGGTGCGAATGGTACGGGGCCGGGACGGCAGTAGTAGACATTGGCGTCGGGTGGAACGCCTTGAGCCAACATTTAACCCTCTGAGCTGCTCTATATATGCGCAGGAGGGCCTATGAAACGGCTCATGAGCGCCATCGTGTTGTGTGCCTTTCCTCTTTTGACCTACGCGCAGGGTAATCCGGTGAGTGCGGCCGTGCGCGACACCTTACAGGGAAGACAGAAGGCTCTCGTCGAGGCCGCGCAGGAGATGCCACCGGACAAGTACGGCTTCAAACCTACCCCGGCACAGATGTCGTTCGGGCACCTGGTCGGCCACGTTTTGCAATCGAACGGTTTTTTGTGCTCGAAGCTTTCCGGCAGTGTTGCTCCCCAGCAGCAGGTCTCCGATGCTGATCCAAAAGAAAAACTCGTGGACGCGCTGAAGGTGTCCTTTGATTTCTGTTCCACAGCTTTGAGTCAGTTGAGCGACGCCAGGCTCGGCGACGAGGTCACGCTCTTCGGCGGACGCAAGGGCACGAAAGCCGCCGCCGTGATCGCTCTAACCAGCGGCTGGGCGGACCACTATTCTGCTGCAGCTATGTACCTGCGCCTCAATGGACTTGTGCCACCCACTGCCAAACCGAAGGAATAAGAGGGGCCGCCGGCGCGGGACGGCTCAATCTGCCGACGAGGATGCCCTGTTGAGGTAAGCGGCCCCCTGCTGTCCCGCGTCAGCCTACGGAGGTTACGGGTCGGTCAGACCTACAGCGGGCGCCATATGTGCCGCGGTCACGACGGGCATTACACCAACTGAGGCCCATTCAGCGCCGCGCGCAAGCAATTCGGGCAGATTGAGCTAGTTTGCTTCCCACACTGGTCGTTGACGATACCGGGCCGGTCGGTCAGAAACGCACAAAATTGCTGCGGGAATCCGCTGGCGGGCAGGGGCACTCGTCGTTTTCCGAGGCGGATCTGGGTCTGGCCGGTGCGGCGAGGCCTAGAAACGGCTGCGAGGCGTTTGCGACTCCCGTTTAAGGTGGTGCGTGTTTGAGGTTACAATTTTGCGATGCACAAGGTCATTCTGCTTACCGGCGCTCCTGGCACAGGAAAGACCACTCTGCGTCGGGGTTTTACGGAACGGATTGTTGGGATTCAAGGGTTTGATTATGGGGAACTGCTCCTGAGGCGTAAAGCACGCGAAGGACTCAGCCTGCAATATGAGGAGCTTAGACGACAATCGGCAGCGGTGATCAGCCCGGCCGATGTGGCCGCGACAGACGACTGGGTGGTCAGCGAGATCGGCCGCCTGCGTTCAAGCAGTCACATCATCATCGATTCACACGCGCTTACGCGGGAAGCCTACGGCTTTCGCGCCGTACCATTTTCACTCGTACATCTGCGCGACCTCGGGTTCGACGCCGTCATCGCATTGCGCTGTGACGCTGAGGTACTGCTAAAGAGAGTAAAGACTGACCCTGGCGGACGGCGCGAATTGACGGTCGAGACCGCACGTGAAATTCAGATTCTGCAGCAATCACTAAGTTTGACGTATGCGGTTGCATGTGCGTGTCCTTTCCATGTGATTGATACAACCGATTTGAACGCAGCAGAGGTGCTCCAGGCTGGTTTGGAGCTGTTAGCAAAACTGGGCATTACGCCTGAGTAGTTGACCATTGCCGGGACAACCTGGTTCCGGTATTCTCATACAATTGGCAGAACCTCAACAAATCGATCTTCGTGCTGCCGTCAACGCGATCTCGGACGTGGTGCACAATCGGCCTTTGCCGCTCCGTATCTTCGATCAGATTTACATGAAAGCGGGCGACATGGTGCTGCAGAGCGAGTTTGTTGCGCGCTGGGCAGAAGGAAAGAAGCTCGCGTTTATCGGGGATGGCGATGCAATCAGTGTGTGCGTTGCGTATTTGCATGCACGCGGAATCGTGAATTACGGTCCGGCTCAGATCGTGGTTTATGATTTCGACGAGCGCATTTGCAGCGCTGTTGAGCGCTTTGCCGACCGGGAGCGCCTCGACAATCTCCATTCCGTTCTCTACAACTGCCTCGACAATTTTCCCGGGCCTACCGATTTCGACCTCTTTTACACGAATCCGCCATGGGGCGCGAGCAATGAAGGCGAGAGCGTCTGCGTGTTTATGCAACGCGGCATGGAAGCGGTCGCTTACGGAGGGGAAGGGCTGGTCGTCATAGCTGACGATGACGAGTTGGAGTGGCCTAAACGCGTTCTCGCCAGGGTGCAACAATTCGCGATTCAATCTGGCTTTTTTGTTCAGAAAATGATGCCGAAGATGCACCTCTACCATCTTGATGACGCCCCTGAACTTCGTTCCTGTAATTTGATGTTCCGTGCGCTCCCGGACAACAAAGCTCCTGGGGAAAGTGCAGCGATTACCGATGGCAAACGGTTGGCAGACTTCTACGGCCGCGGAAATAGTCCCCGAGTGAGATACATCAGGGAGAAGAAGCGGCTGGAATACGGGATGGCCCACGAAGACGAGTATTCACTTGAACTTCTGGAGTAGCTCAAATGTCCTTGATCATCAAGCCAGGGGGCGGCTTCCTTTATATGAAGGTAGGCACGCATGCCCAAGAAACCCTCGAAGACATAATTGCACGCAAGACCAAAGAGATTGAGCAAGCGGGGGTGGCTTTCTGGGGCTATGGAGGAAATACATGCCACCCTCAAACAATGGTGCAGCCGTTCGCAAAGACCTTTGAGGAGCGGGGCCAGACGATCTATCTTTGCATGCAGCCCATGGAGTCGAAACATTTCGCCGATCCGATTCGTGCTGACGAATACTCAATAGATGGAATTACATGGAAACAAATTCCGCAAGCAATCAACGTCAAGGGATCGCGATATGCTCTCGTGATCAAGAATCTTCATAAAGAAGACTTCGATCTCCCGCTAAGTACCACCCGGGTGGCGCTGGGCACCAGCATGGGCACAGTTGGCAGCAAGTACATCAGTGGCCGCGTTGATAAGGCCTGCCTTGAAGTTACCGACAACACCGCAGCAAAGGCGGAAGCCAGCGAGGCCGTCCACATAGGTCTAGTTGCCGAGGTGGTCGATCCATACGCTGTCTACGTGCGTAACATCATTAAATAGCGAGCACGCGTTTTGCATCCGCTCGAATGGCTCCGATATAGCTGTCTAGCCCTTCGAGAATTGTGGCCGAAGTGGTCCCACTGCTCGTGCACGCGAAGCAGATGCTAAGCGCTTTATCAATCGCCGGCTCGGCGCAGATAGCCAGGCGGACCAGGTCTGGATCGCCGGTTCCTACCATGTGTTTGACGAGCTGTTCCAGGCAGATGATTTTCCCAATGATGCTCGAAATTCGCTCGTCTGCCTCGAAGAGCCGTTCAAGAGCGATGATTGCCCTCTTGTCTCCCGTCGCAAACCACGGTAGGGCGCGCAATGCGAGAATCGCGACAAGTTGACTCTCGCCCGCATCGAGGCTCAGGGACGATTGCTGCGCCAATGATTCCAGGTTGGCGGCGAGCTCCTGCTCTTGTGCTGTCGGTTCCAAGATTTCGTTGGCCGATAGAAATGAAAGGAGATGCGTCTCAGCGGTGCCTGCCGGCGCATTCAGTTTCTGACGTTTCAGGTGATGCGTGATGACGAATTTAGATGCGCCAAGCATGCCTATCTTACCTTCGCCTGGAATGGCTGCCACGAGTTCCGCGAGTAATCGGTAACAGGACCCTTTTAGCAGAATATCGTTGTCGACAAGCGCCTTCATGCTGTTGCCGGGGCCCCAAGCACGGCAGTTACATACGAACGTGCGTCGGTGGGTATGTGATCGAGTGCGAGCTCACGCGCGGCAAGACGATTGACCTCCTCCCATACAGGCTTCGGTGCGGAGTAGATGAACTTCATCGCGGAATTGGCTACGGCCCAATTCTGCGTGGAGTAGCCGAAACATAGGGCAAGTGTGCCAGGTTCGATCCCCAGCGCGGGACCGCTATTTAGCGCGGCGTTGGCGAGCCCGGGCGCATTGTAAATGCCAGATTTGGGCAATACCTGCGGATCGCTTCGGCCAGTCAGCAATTCAAGCGCGAAACGGTCTGCTGCGATCTCTTCCGGATCGCTGGATGCACTGGCAGGAAGTTCGGATTCAAGGTCGACGATTGCAGTGTCCTTTGTGATATGCCCGAGAGCTATGTGCGCCAATTCGTGTGCTAGATAAAACGCAATGTGCGGAGGGTACATTGAATCTTTCGCAAGCAAAATCACGTTCCGGTCGGCAACACTGACCGCCATAGCTGCCATACGCTTCCGCACTGCCGGGAAAACTCGCAGGTATACAACCGGCAGTCCGATGGACCATGACAAAGACAACAAATCGAGCAACCGCACGTACTGCTGCGATCCAAGGACCGTCTTCCGCAAGCCTGAAGCGCTCGCCTGCATAATCGTCCCGGTGGAGGGAGGCGTTGCCGCTACGAGGAGCGAGCCGAGTGCTCTGCCAAATGACGTTATCGCCGCTCGTTCTGCATCGCTCTCCCCTGAGAGATGTTTGAAGCGTGCTTCGTCTCTCCACACAAACCGTGGGGCGCCTTCTTCATCGAGAAGTGAATGTGGATCAAGCCCCAATTTGCGCGCTATTGAAAACCGCAATTCTAGCCTGGCGGATGGCGAGGGATCGGCGGCATCACTCCACCACTCAGGCCATGCAGCCTGAATTGCAGGATCGCTAAGGCCAATCGCCTTTAGTCTGTTTCGGAGTCGCCCTGCTTCAGTCACGAAGACTCGCCCCCCTCGTCCCGATTGCGCCGGCATAATTCGGCAAATGCGTTGATTATCTTCGAAATCGCCGTCGCATGAGCCTCGGACCTGTTCCAGCATTCATCGAACGCCTTGTGGACGGCCTCTTGATGTCCCTCGGTTTCAGCTCCCGACAGCACCCTTTCCGCGTAACTGCATAATTTTTTATGCGCGGCAGTAACCTTTTGCGGCGGCTTCTTGAGCCACCGAGATACTGTTCCTTGATCAACTCCAGATTTATCTGCAACATATGTCTGGCTCTGGCGATGCTGACGCATGTATTCTCTGAGCTCGTGCGCCAGCTTCGTCGAATCTTGTTGCATAGCTATTGCATTTTACTGCATAATAGCCGTGGGGAGAACCGATTTATGCCGGTGCCCGTCTGTTTCGTATGGACCAGGTTTGGCACGGAAGCCGGCCAGTCCATTAGCAGTATCTTTGCCCGTAAGGAACAGGAGCGGATCGCGAACAAAGGCCTGTTTTTCTGGGGTATTGGCAATGCAATTGGGCCATCGGTGGGCGAACTTCTCCGGCGTACTACCGGTCCTGAGGCGTTATTTAGTCCCATCCGATCAACGCCGCGTCGGGAGGACGTTGCACCCACAGCAGTCGCCGCGTGGACAGAGGCAGAGACTTTGTCGGGTGAAAAATATCGCCTTCCGGAACGGTCACTGATCACCAGCCGATATGACCACCTGAGTCCGCGAAACGTGCATTATGCTCTGGTATGTTTCAGCGAGACTCAGATAAGTATGAGCGGTTCAGACGATGAAATCATAAGTTTAGGAGAACTCAGGAACTTGCTTACGGGACGGTCTTTGGGGGCATCGCAAGTGACCGCTGTGGTTTACCGTGACACAAAGACGTGCGACGCCGGTTCACCATATAATGTCGCCGCGCGGGTGAAACTCGTCCCGCCCTACTTCGTCCGACTCAGAAAGCCAATGCCGCTCGAACGCCCCGGACATCTTTCGGAATGGGACGAAGTGGTTCGCCGCACGTGGGAAGGCAGCCCCGTTCAAGTTTGAGCTGCCGCCTCCTTTAACAAAATAAGGCGCATTGGCGCCCCTGCCGTCCCGTGCCGGCTTGCGGAGGGTAAGGGTCGGGTCGACGCGTCGGGCGCCTCTTCGCCGACTCGTGCTGACAGCGGCCGGAGGGGTGCTACGGCATTCTAGAGCGTGTTCCGAAAACCCGAAGTGGCCCGCCTAAGTTGCTGAAAATGTGTGCGTATTCCAGGCACCCTAGGAATATTCCGGAACCATGTGTTTTCAGAACGGGCCGAACGCGGCAGGCAAGACTTCCGTCGATTAAGAAGCGAATTCGGCGATGAGCCTACTCAGATGCTCAGGCTGAGCTTGAATATCCGAGGACCCATCTCGCATGTAGATGACACCATTGAGTAGATAGGCAGGTGCTTCACCGCGAGCGACTGCAATCTTCGCCACAACCAAGCCTCGCACCTCCTCGAACGCAACCTGGATGGGTGGAATCGGTCTTATGCGGTTGCGTGTGAGCTGGCGGATCTTCCTCTCTAACCGGTCCTTCTGATTGAAATCGAGCCTGAGGCCACGTATGTTGCCCGAATCGTCTACGCCGACGAATATCACACCGTCATTCGTGTTGGCGAACGCAGCAATCGACCTCAGCAGTTCATCTTCGACGCTGGTGGTTTTCGCCTCGTCTTCTGATAGTCCACGCTTGAACTCGACATTCTGGCCCTCGCCGCAGCGGCACGCTTCCACAAGGTCCGGCACCCGCACGCCTGTGAGGGCGAAATAATTTCGCAGAAATCGTTGGCTGAGAGCACGGGCAACGAGAAATGCCCCGATAAGCGCGGCTGCATCGATGAGTGCGAGCCACCACATACCGCCAACCGGCACAAGCGACGTGGCTAGCAGCCTGTCATTGGTGCCCGTTTGGACAATGTAGAGTTCTCCATCGTAGATGTACAATTGACGACCCCGTTGCGGCAAGGCCACGTCTTTCGGGAGGAATATCGGAAGCCAAGGTCCCCAGACCACGACCCTTCCGGTATCTGCATCCACAACCTCGAAGCCGTCAACGGATAGTTTTGGGATCGACCTCCCACCTCGCAGTACTTTTCCTTTTGCTGCAGTGACGATGTCAGCAATCTGCTGTGATTCGTGTTTCAGCCCCACGTCAACAGCGGGAATTAGAGAACGGGGAGTTTCTATCATTTTCCAGGGCGCCTTCTCGGCGTATCCGACGATAATTTCCAGTCTTTGGCCGCTCCGCGTCGCCGTCTGCGAATACAAACGCCAGACCTCGCCGTCTGGTGTGGAGTAGGAAGTGGGCTGACGAAAGCGCGCGATGAAGGTGGTATCGGAAAAATCAAGCGGTTCGAACCGAGTTGGGTTTTCCTCCGAAGAAACCGGGCAGTTTAGAAGGTACCCCGTTCGCGTATCTACTACATAATCGGAGCCGCCAAGCTCCCAATCTGTTGTAAATTCACTCGTATCGCAAGTAGAACCTGTGCACTTGATTTCCGAAAGCGTGCGCAGATTGATCTCTTGTGCCCGGTGCAACGATGGATATGCCGCAGCAACATACACTAGTGCAGCCAGCACCGCCGCGAGTATCCCAATGCACAGCGAGAACCGCAGAATTTTGCGGTTGACATGGCGTCGAATCGACAGAGGCTTGATCGCCCTCTTTAACGGAACACTTGGAGCAACCACGACCGGCTTCCCTCAGAACCCATAAGTTAGCAGCCTCCAGGCCGCTGTCAAGCTCAGTTAGCGTCACGATTGCATTATCACCGCGGCTTGCGCCAGTTCCCCGCGTCGTCAAAATTCGGACTTTTGCTTACACCCGCCGCACGCCAAATTGCGTTGCAAATCGGCCTCAATTGTGCCGATAGGTGCTGCCCGAGGTCTTCAATAGTGACTTCCGGCACCAAGAGCGTGTCGCGGTCTATTCCGACACTGGAGGCGAACCAAGAGAGTTGCCGCATCGCCATTTGCAACCCTTTCACCCCAATCAAAGTAACCGCAATGAAAATCGGGGCGGAAACGCCCGCTCGACTCAGGAACTCGACAAACTGCTTGCTTGAGTGCAGGAGGCTCTCCTCAAGCAGTGTGCTGGGGATATTGTTCTTCCATTCGTGCGGGCCACCCGGAGCGCCCAAAACCTCAGTGTCCACTGCTTCAATCAGTCCCGACCGATACAGCTGAACGTAGCCGGCGGCTATCCCGTCTCCCCGATCTGTGTATGTGACAATCCCATCAAAATTGTAACGATGTGACCATGAGCCGGCGACTATGGGGCGGAGACCGAGTACCATCATCTCCTCGGGCAACTGTTCGCTGATTTCCGCTGATGATTCAAGAGCTGACAACGGAAGTGGGTGCAGTACGAGCTTTGGACCGCTCGGCAGCTGGACCGGGGTCTCTCCGGAAACAATTCTGCCAATACGCGAGAGGCGAAGGTCGCGAATCCGATCCGGGAGGCTCGACGTTGCGTTAAAGGCCGCTCTCAGCTGGCCCACATCCATTGGGAACTTTCCTGCTGAACCACGCGAGTAAAACCTGGAGACACCTCCAAAGGTGACCATGTGGGGAGAGTGCCAGCTTTTCGGGACTCGCAGCACAACCACCACTCCAGCGGAACCTTCGACAATTTTCGGGACAATACCCAAAATTCGAGGAGCAATGCCGTCCCGGATCACGTTCTCTAATCTCAACATTTCCGCGGAAATGTTCGGCAGGCTGATGGCTTGAATAGAGGCAGGAATCCCTGTTGGCTTGCCCGCTTCGTCTCTCTCCTCTTGAATGCCGTAGATCAGGTCTCCCCCACTGCCGTTAGCAAGCGAAGACACATCGTACAAGAACTCTCTCTTGTCATCACCGCTCTGGGGCAAGCATTGCTTGTACTCAAGCGTCGGTCCTTCCGAAACTTTGTTCTCGACCAGTTCAACGATGTCTACGTAGGAGATGTCATCAACGCGCTTGGGAATCATGATTCCTCCCGATGAAATGTTCCCACCGACACGGCCGCCTGCTCACTTGTAGGCTCGCTCTGTCTGGACCTGCGTGTCGCATTGTGGGCACAGGAGCCGGGTGTTTGCCTGCGTGTAGCCGGCCATCGCTTCCAGGCGGTCGAGGATCGCTCCCTTCGTAGGGAGTTGCGTCTCACAGATCGCGCACAGGTCGCCTTGTTCTTTGCGCTTGAGCTGCTTCAGCGCGCGTCTCAGCATTGGCTTGCCACGCTCGTCGTAGATCAATTCCTTATAAAGCTTGCGGCGCAAGGCCCAATGCAACTCGCTGTTTCCGTTTGCCAGTTCGGTGAGGCGAGCTCGCACCTGTGACAGCAAGGGACGTGCAAGGTTTTCAAGTTCAGACGCCGACAGCTGTCGGTTTGGCATGGTCAGTTCCAGGATCAGCGAAGGCGCTGTGAAGGAGAGACTGGAAGAGGTGCTCGGCTTGGCGCAACGCCTCCCCCTGCGCCGCACGGAAGCGCTCCACCCTTTCCAAAAGCCGTACAAAACTTTGCTGTGCCGGCTCCGGTGGTACCGGAATCCGGAACTCGCGGATTTGTTCCAAGTTGAGCCCCGGCTTTGTCTGCCCGTACTGTAGCCTCGCGATTTCCCGCTGTCCTCCAGCGTCCAGCGAGAGATACATAGAGAGGAATTCAGGCAGCAGACCCGCTTTCAATCGAAGAATCGCGACGTGCTGGCTGATAAAGCCACCCTCCAGCCGGTGCGACACAGGGGCAATACGGCCAATTTGGGAGCCCGTGATTGTGAGAAGAACATCGCCAGCCTTCACCCTTGTTCGGTCTGCCTCCGCGCCATGTGGAGGATTTACAAAAACCGCATCCTCATCGGAGACACTGTTCATGCGAACGTCCAATGACCGAATGAACCTACTTCCCCGAGGCGCGTAGTATTCGGCCCAACCGCGTGAACCGCTGGTAATGAACGAAAGGAAGTCCCCTAGTTCTGCGATGGGGAGATCCTTGGAGTTCGTAACCGGATTACCGAAGAGTTCTAAGAAGGCGGCGGGGAGGAAGGTGTCGCTAAGTTCAAGGGAGTAACGGCGGGTACGGCATAGCCGATCCGCTTGCTCCAATTGATTAGCAATTCGCTGCTGCTCAGATAACGAGGGCAGCGGAATATCAACTTCCTTGAGATCCGCCAAGATGATGCGCTGAAGAGCGGAGCCGGTCTTTCGGTTTACCGCGTCTCTCAGAATCGCCGGATTCCCTAGTGCGAATCCCAAGAAATTGCTGTCAACGCGACTTTTGTCTGGGCGAAGAATGGCGATGGAAGAAAGCGCGGCAAATGGCCTCTCATTACGCACCACGTGCACTTTACCTACCGTGCCATCCTTAGAGAACAAGACAACTCCGGGCTCCGGACACGCGCCAACTTTCTTTGCTCTTTCAAATTCCACGGCACTTACATAGCTACATCCGGAGAAAGATAGTCCTTGCTCCGTCATGTCCTTGACCGTCAAGAAAGGGAACGGACCACCGGTATTCGGCGGTGTGTAATGAGTTCCGTCCGTAACTTCGCAAATTTCGCCAAGTTGGGCTTTCTGCATCTTCACGGCTTGGAGACCATCTCTTCCAGCGTCGCGACTTCGCGACTGGCCACGGCTTCCAGTTGCCGTAGCCGTTCGAGCGTGACGCGTGGTCGTTCGTAGAACACGTCGTCTTGCTCGACCTGCCGATAGCGGCTGGCAGAAAGGTCGTATTTGTTGTCTTTTACCTGTTCCTTGGTCACCCAGAATTGACGGGTGAGCTGGTTGATTTCTTGCTGCAGCGGGGCAATACGGGACTGGAGTTCGGCGAGTTCAGCCTCAGCTCTCTCGCGGGCATCGCGAGCCTTATCCGTCGCCTTCGAAACGACCTCTTCAAACTTTAGCCGGTGAATGACGGCGTGGTGTTCGAGGCGGTCCTTCTTCAGAGGCGCAATCTGCTGTCGCAGCGTGCCTAGCCGTTGCGCGCGCTTCTGCTGGAATTTCGCTTCGCGCCGGTGCTGCCAACAGTCGAGCAGGTCAGGAATGTCGTTCTCCTGCACTTTTTGGCGCTTGTCATCAAGCGAATAGCCGTCGTGCTCCATGTCGTAGAACCAAATCTTTTCCGTCGTCCCGCCTTTGGTGAAGAGGAGCACGGCGGTGGAGACGCCGGCGTAGGGTCGGAAGACGCCTGACGGCATGGAAATAACGCCGTCGAGACGGTTCTCCTCAATGAGCTTTTTCCTGATTTCGACGTGGGCATTGGACGATCCGAACAAGACGCCATCGGGGACGATCACGGCACCACGGCCACCGTTCTCCAGCAAACGCAGGAACAGGTGAAGGAAAAGTATTTCAGTTTTCTTGCACTTTACGGGTAGCGTGGGATTTACGTCGGCCGCATCAATGGCGCCCTTGAATGGTGGGTTCGCGAGCACCACGTCATACGTAGCTTCCTCGGTGTATTTTTTTGAGAGCGTGTCGGTGTAGCGGAAATTTGGGCCCTCGATCCCGTGGAGCATCAGATTCATGCTGCCGATGCGGAGCATCGTCATTCCCGAGTCGCTGTCATACCCCGTGAGGGCGTCTTTTTGGCAGAACTCCCATTCCTGCTTATTCAGTTTGCTGCCGGTGAAGCCGTGCGGATAGCCCTCCTCGTCATAGCTGAGGTCGCGCGGATCAGTATGGGTTTCGAGGATATGCTGCCAGGCGTTGACAAGAAAACCGCAGGTGCCCGCTGCGGGGTCGCAGATGCGTTCACGCGGACGCGGGTCAATCATCTGGACCATCATTCGAATGATGTGGCGCGGGGTGCGAAACTGACCATTTTGGCCGGCGGTGTTAAGCCTGCTCAGGAGGTACTCGTAAAGGTCGCCCTGTACGTCCTGGTTTTGAGCCGAAATCTGCATTGCATCGATGGCTTTGCAGGCTTCGATAAGAAGACTGGGCTTGTTGATCTTGAACTCGGCGTTTTCCATCTGCTCCGCAAATGAGCCGCCTGCGCCGCCAAGCGTCTTGATAAATGGGAAAACGGCTTCCTTGACGTGCTTCAGCGCTTTTTCGGCGGGGAGCTGAGTCCAGTGGGACCAGCGGAGGGAAGAATCCGGAAACATGCGTGTGAACTTTTTGTCGCGTAGCTTGGCAGCGCGCTCGTGGTCCTGCTCACGCTCGTCGAGCCTTTTTAGGAACAGCAGAAATGACAACTGCTCTACGGCATCGAGAGGATTGGACAGGCCGCCGGACCAGAGCTTGTCCCAGAGAGCGTCCACGGCAGATCGGAGTTTCGCGTCGGTAAGCATGGGTTAGGCGGTAAGGCTCTCCGTAAGGTGCAGAATCTCGTGGATCTGCGGCGGCGTAAAGAACCGCTCCACAGCGTTCCGCCCAAAGCTGGTTAGAGGAGGCTCGTAGAGGTCGGCCTCAGCCAGCGTGCGCTTGTTCAGGAACACCTCCTGCACAGAGCGCAGGAAGCGGATTTGCTCGGCGTTGTAATTGTGCGCCTGGATATGGCGCTCGAAACCACGTTGAACCAGTTGCGTGTAGTCGGGAATGGATTCGAGTGCTAACAAGTGACGCAGAAAATCAAGAAAATTGGTGACCCTCCAGCCGTAAGCCAGCCGAATCTTGCGGTCGGAGAGCTGAATATCAGCCGCGCCCAGTTCGCGGTGCAGCGTGCGTTCCAAATCCACCAGTTGATCGTCCGTGACTTCCCGGCCCTCGCGCAATGCTGCCAGCGCTGGATGGCTCTCCACGATGTCGAGCACCCGGCGGTCAACTTGCCGTTTGTATTCTTCAATCAATATCTGCTGCCCGCCCTCGCTGACGGAAATATATCCGCGCGTCTCGATAAAGTCCGGCAGGTCGATGTTAAGAAAGGCGCTCGGCCGATTGCGCCGGTTCTTCATCTCCGGCGCGAGTTCGCGGATCAATTCCGTAAGCTGAGCAGGCGTTGCAGTTGCGAGTTCCTTGGAGAGCGCGAGCTTGGCGGCGGATTGCCCTGCCACCCGCTCGGCAATGTCGGGCAGCAGGCTGACATCTTCAGCAATGGACTGAAGTAGTTGAGGCGCGGGGCTGCTTCGGAGGATCTGTAATTTCAGTCGCTCGACTTTGTGCGTAAAGGTCTCGGCAGCTACGTCCACGTTGGCTGCAAACCGAAGCAGGGGCGCAACCTGCAGGCGCAGGAATTCCATCTTTCTGCCGGTGATGTACTGCCAGAAATCGTCCTCCCACGCCTCCGCGATCTGCGTCCAGACCTTTTTCACCGGGAATGAATCACGCGGGATGCGGTCCAGCATGGCACGAAGATCGGCGACCGTCTGTCGGAACACTTCGGTCGTATGGTCGGGAAGCTGGGTTTCGAGGAGCTTGAGTCGGGTGTTGAACACCGACACTAAAACAGGCACATCGACAAGCGGTTTATCGTCAGCCTGTTTATTGAAATCGTTCTGCCAGAAATCAATAATCTTGAACTCGGTCTTTTTACCGTCGGGCAGACGGTCGTGATACTTGCAGGTGGAGTGATTGCGCGTACCGCGGCCGATCATCTGCCACAGTTTGATCCGCGACTGCACCGGCTTCATGAACACGAGATTGACCACCTCCGGCACGTCAATCCCCGTGTCGAGCATATCAACCGAAATTGCGATGCGGGGCAGGTTATTCTTCTTAAATTTGCTGATCAGGCCGTCGCCATAGCTGCCATCGCGCACTCGCTCCGTTGAGGAAGTGATGACTTGTAGGACGCCGACGAACTGCGGGTACATTTCCTCGAACACTTCGGCTATGCGGTGCGCATGGGCCTTTGTCATTGCAAAAACAATTGTCTTGCCGGGCAGTTGGCCGGACTGGTCTTTGAGACAGACCTCCATGATTTCTTCCCATTGTTTGCGGAGGGTGTCCTTGTTACTGACTTCAATTTCGATTTCGGTGCCGGAATAATCCAAGGCATCGGGGTCGATTCCCTGCTCGACCAATGCGTTACGATCCTCCTCGCTCAAATCGACGCCTTTGATGCCTTTGCGCTGGAACCCCGTCTGCGCCTGGTACAAGCTGAACTCGACTAGAAACTTCTCCTTCACTGCCTGCGGGTAATCGTAGAGGAAGGTCGGGGCGTTGGCGCTACACCCAAAAAGCCGGAACGTGTCGCGGTCAATGAACTGCGCCGGCGTGGCGGTCAGAGCGATCATCCGCGCATCGAAATACTCGATCACTTCGGCGAACCGCCTGAAGATTGATCGGTGCGCTTCATCGAAAACGATCAGGTCAAAAAAGCCGGGACTGAACTTGCCATAACACAGCGCCAACGTCTGCTCAGTCGCAACGAACAGGCGTTTGTCCTTGTCCACCTGATGCGTGTAGATGCGATCGCGCGGTTCATTGGGCAGGTGCTGCTTGAATCCGTCCGTAAGCGCCTGGTCTACCAAGGCATCACGATCAGCCAGGAAAAGCACGTTACGGGCCTGATTCGCACGGAGAAAGACATCGATCAACGCCATTGTGGTGCGGGTCTTGCCCGTACCCGTCGCCATGACGAGGAGCGCGCGGCGCTTGTTTGCCGCGAACGCTTCGGCGACACGGCGGATCGCCTCATGCTGGTACGGACGGTCCACGATGGAGGAATTAATCGGGATGTTTTCTAGTGGAAGCTGCTGCTGGCGCAAGAAGTTCAGGCGCCGTAAATCTTCCGGAGTGAAAAACCCCGCAACGAGCCGGGGATTGGCGAGTCCAACTTCCCAAAACCATGTTTCCTGGCCGTTGGCCATGAACCCGAATGGTGCGTAGGATTGTCTCTTGGTAATTTCGGTGATGTAATGACGGAGCTGCTCGTCGGCCTCACGCGCATTGCGGCTGCAACGCTTCGCCTCCACAACAGCCAGCACGTCCCCGCTCGGATCGTAAAGGCAATAGTCTGTCACGCCGTTCCAGGGCTCGGCATCGTAGCCGTCGACTGGAACCTCGAATCTCACCAGCGAGCGATCCTGCAGCGGCCACGCCGCAGCCCTGAGCTGAGGGTCGATAAGCAAAGCTCGCGTTGCGGCTTCGTTCATTTGCATCGCACACCGGTCCCCTGGAGAATCGGGCCATTGGAGACGGTGCACCGATTCTCGCCCGGTCCGAGGCGGACTTTAACGGCTATGTCTCGGAAGTTCCTAAGGATAGGTGCAAAATCAGACAACGTCAATGGGAAGAGTGCCTTAAGGGCAGTGCCCTTGCTGGCTTGCACGCGCGTCGCAGGAGGCACATCGTGAGATTGCAATTGTATTCAACAGCCTCAGGTTGTAATCTGTCGCACATTCAATCAGTGCAGGGCTGGGAGATGATTCTTGGACACAGAACAGTTTCTCACTGCCATTTCGCATTTGACCGGGACGCCTATAAAACAAGCTCCCTCTGATCGTGCGCTTCTCGAACGTATTCTTGCTGATGACGTCGATTACAATCAGTTCAATGAGCTTCTGTTGTTGGTTAACAAGGATCGGGTGAGCGAACCTTTCTTTCGGAGGTTCTTCGGCGACAAATGCCGTATTTCTAAACTTGCAGATTGCGTGGCGGGGTTTCAGATGACCGCAATGCTTCGGTACGGCAACTTCGTTTTTGCGTACAGAACTCTTTCGAGGATTGATAGCGAGGCCGATTTTGCAACCGAGCTTGGCCTACTGTGCACTGACGGGACGGACGGGTTCCAAAACAGGACATCCCGTTTACTTGAAGTCGAGGACATTCCTCGGGACGACACTTCGCTGGTAGGATACTTATCCGCAAAACAGATCGTTGCTGACTCCGGCCGCTGTGAATTGCTAAAGCTCGCATTTGAGCAAGTTGGCCCAAAAGCGGAGTGGTCTAATCTGCGCTCATCGATTGAGGAGTTGACAAATCCGGACGCTCGCCAGCCGGTGTTGGGGATAATCGACAACTATAGAAGCAGAAATCAATTGGCCAGCGTTGAAGACTTCGAACGTTACGTAAATGGGGCGGCTGAGGAAATCGAGCGGCGTCAGAATCGCATGTTGGAGGTCCAGGCAATTGCGATTCGAAATCAGGACATTTATCTCACCTGGGACCACATGGATGTTTATTTCGCGACGTCCATGCGAAAGCCGTGGGAGTTCACCGACCTCTATGATTTCGTCAACGGATTGATGAAATCACCAGTGTTGAGCGGATTGCCAATCAGCTATTTCGACCCGACACAAAGTTATACGAAAGAGCGAGTCGACAAAGGGCTCGTCGAATCGCTTATGCTTAAACGAGCACGGTGCACCGTGTATTCTGTGCAGGACACGGACACTCTGGGTAAGGACTCCGAATTAGCTGCCACTCTCGCACAGGGAAAGCCCGTTATCGCCTACGTCCCTTTGGTGTCCGAACCGAAGAGGACGGAAGAGCTTCTGAGAAATGATCCGGCTGCCTTACTAGACCGCCTGCGCTTCGTTCTTTATGCTGATGAGCGGTTCCTCTCGGAGTTGACCCCTGAAGACGTGCGCTTTGTCGAAGAATTTCGAGCGCTGAATGAGTTCACTAGGACATTGTGCTTTCGCTCAATTCAGGATGCAAATCAGGTGGACGAATTCAGGAAAAAGTACGAGAATGAACTCAGACGGCTCGCTGGAATTATCGCCGCTTCGGAAAAAAGAATTTACGATAGCAGATCGGACACGCTGAAATCATTCCATCCTCTCGGCCTTCAAGTGAATCTAAATACCGGGGTGGCAAACGGGGTTCTCGTGGTGCGCACGATCGATGATTGTGCTAAGCTCCTCAAGCGCGTGCTTACAAATTCTATGGAGTTCGACGTTGAGGACGAAAAGGCTCATTGGAGTTTGAAAGAGCGGATTTCCGGTTCGATCTTTAGGGTCGTGACCAAAAATGTGAAAGTGAACAACTGTTTTTGGAATTTCTATCTGCGCGGACAACCTGAGTGAGGAGGGACCCAGTATGAAGAACGACGCAGCTCTGATGTACGCGGAAGCCGTGGTCGCAGATAAATGGGAAACAGACGAACGCGGATCATACGATGTTGACACTCTTCGTCAAGAGTACCGCGAGAGGCTCTATTCCGAAAAGGCAGTCGCCATGTTGAAAGCCCGTTCAGATGAACGCTCCAAATAGTTCTCTCGCCGTCGCAAACAAAGCCGCCCCCGTGGCGGCTTTGTTATTAGAGCGAAAGCATCCTGAGCGGGAATGTCCTGGGACGGCCGCCTCGATCTCTCGTAACATGGCCTGCTTGCCACGATTCCCGTATCGCGATGCGCGCATCAGTGTTGCCACTTCCGTTGTCAGTTAACTGCCGAACAGCAGGGTGCGATCCCGAATAACACGAGGTGTCCCGAACGTAAGTGGTTGAATCCAGGTGGCGGCTCCTCGGAAAGTACATCTCATAATCCGTAGGGTCAGTGGTTCGAGTCCAACTGCCGCTTCGGAGCACACCACCTTTTCAAAATCAGTTGAGACTGTTGAAAAACTCGGCTCGAAAGCCGAGTTTTTGTGTTGGTGGTGAACATCATGTGTGTTAAGTAGAGATGCAGGAGGGACGCCGCCGATGATGGGTCAGCAGCCACGCACGG
>Ga0187864_10000701_pt1 | contig 35683 bp, 29 predicted proteins | sample June2016WEW_11_4_FD_132985 | JGI IMG/M metagenome (GOLD analysis project Ga0187864, IMG submission 132985) | Peatland microbial communities from SPRUCE experiment site at the Marcell Experimental Forest, Minnesota, USA - June2016WEW_11_40 | ecosystem: Environmental > Terrestrial > Soil >...
AGCTGTCCGGTGGCAATCGATTCGACGTACCCCTCGACCCCGGAAATCTGCCCAGCGAACAGCACGCGCGGGTGCCGCTTCATCTGCAGAGTGGGCAGAAGCAGAGCAGGCGCATTGATGTAGGTGTTGCGATGGATCTGCCCGTAGCGCAGGAAGCGCGCGTTCTCCAGACCGGGGATCAGCCGCAGCACGCGGGCCTGCTCGCCGAAGCGAAGATGGTTCTGGAAACCGACTAGATTGTAAGAATCGGCGCGCAGATTCTCCTGCCTGAGCTGGACCACCGCGTAGGGCATTTTGCCGCTGCGCGGATCGCGCAATCCGACCGGCTTCATCGGCCCGAAGCGCAGCGTATCCCGGCCTCGCCGCGCGATCTCCTCGATGGGCAGGCAGCCTTCGAAGTAGTTGAGTTCGGGGCCCCCGACGGTCTCCCACTCGGGAGCGTCCACGGTTTGCGCCGCGATCAGCCCATCGAGGAAGCGGTTGTATTCTTCCTCGTTCATCGGACAGTTGATGTAATCCGCCGAACCTTTGTCATAGCGCGCTGCCCGATAGACTTTTTCCTCATCGATCGAATCCGCTTCCACAATCGGGCTGATGGAATCGTAGAAGAACAAGCGTGCCGCGCCGCCGCCCGCCGTGGTCTCCTCTGCGGCGAGCCGTTCGATCTCGCGGGCCAGTGCATCGCTGGTCAGCGGCCCCGAGGCGACGATGGTGATCGCCGAATCTTCCTCGATGGCGGTGACTTCCTCGCGGTGAACGGTGATGAGCGGTTCTCGCTCGATGGCCTCCGTCGCCGCGCGAGCAAAAGCCAGCCTGTCAACCGCCAGTGCGTGCCCGGCGGGAACGGCGGTTTGACGTGCGAGTTCCATCAGCAGCGATCCGGCTCGCCGCATCTCCTCTTTAAGCAGCCACGGCGCGCTGTTTTCCGAGTCGGACTTGAGCGAGTTCGAACAGACAAGTTCGGCGAAGTCGCCGGTTTCGTGAGCCGGAGTCCGCCGCGCCGGCCGCATCTCAAACAGCTCGACGGCAACGCCGCGCCGGGCGCACTGCCACGCCGCCTCCGGGCCAGCCAGGCCGCCCCCAATAATTTTGACGGTCATACCGCGACCCGCGCGGGCGAAGCAATCGGCTGTGCCGGGCCGCCGCCGTTAATTCGTACCCGCTCAGTCATGCGACTCCGCCGTCGGCTGGCCCTGGGACGCCATGTTCGCCAGTGCGGCGTCCTCGACTCGCATGGTCAGCCACTCGCTCATCAGCTTTGCCCCCAGCGATTTATAGAACTCGATGGACGGCGTATTCCAGTCCAGCACCTGCCAGACGTAGCGGCCGCAATTTTCGCGTACGGCAACCTGCGCCAGGTGCAACAGCAGCGCCCGGCCGATGCCCTTGCCGCGAAATTCCGGATTGACGAAAAGGTCTTCCAGAAATATTCCCGGGCGGCCCTGGAATGTCGAGTAGTTGTAAAAGTAGAGGGCAAACCCCACGGGCGCTCGGTCCCACTCGGCAATCACGCAGCGGAACTTGGGTTCAGCGCCGAAGCCGTCGCGCAGCAGATCCTGCTCGGTCGCAACCATGGACCGGGACAGATGCTCGTACTCGGCCAGGGCCCGTATAAAGGTCAGTATAAGCGCAACGTCGTTCGCTTCGGCACGGCGGATGTTCAACATGCGGATCTCACGTTCAAAGGCATTTCGGCTGCCCGGGGTGTTTGCATCAGTGTATCGCCAGTGAAACAAGAAAGCTCCGGCATCAAGGCCGGAGCATTGAGTTACTTCGGAGAAAGAGGGTCGAACTCAGTCAAATGCGAACGCCGCGGTGGACTACCCTACCCTCGCCCTCGCCACAGCGACATTCAGTTCGTCGACGTACATCTCGCGCATGCGGAACTTCTGTACCTTGCCGCTGATCGTGATGGGGAAGGAATCGACAAACCTGACCAGGCGCGGAATCTTGAAATCGGCAATTTCACCCTTGCAGAAGCTCTTCACCGCCTCAGGCGTCAGCTCGTGGCCCTTCCTCAGGATGATCCAGGCCATCACCTGCTCGCCGAACTTGGCGTCGGGAACGCCTACCACCTGCACGTCGGCAATCGCCGGGCAGGTATGCAGGAACTCCTCGATCTCGCGTGGATAGATGTTTTCGCCTCCGCGGATGATCATCTCCTTGATGCGGCCGGTAATGCGCACGTAGCCGTCTTTGTCCATGGTGGCCAAGTCGCCGGTGCGCAGCCAGCCGTCGGCATCGATGGTTTCGGCCGTCGCCTTCGGGTTGTTGTAGTAGCCCTGCATAACCAGATAGCCGCGGGTGCAGAGTTCGCCGTTACTTCCGCGCGGCACAATCCTGCCGGTCTTGACGTCGACGATCTTGACCTCTGTGTGGGGCAGCAACCGGCCCACCGTCGTAACCCGGCGCTCCAGCGAGTCATCGGTACGGGTCTGGGTTATCACCGGCGAAGCCTCGGTCAGCCCGTAGGCGATGGTCAGCTCGTAAAGGTGCATGACCTCCGTAACCTGGCGCATGAGCTCGATCGGGCAGGATGAACCGGCCATGATGCCGGTGCGCAGCGAAGTGAGATCGAAGTCCCTGAATTGCGGATGCTCAAGCTCGGCAATGAACATGGTCGGCACGCCGTAGAGCGCCGTGCAGCGCTCAGCCTCGACCGTGCGCAGTGTCTCCAGAGGATCGAAAAAATCGGCGGGAATCACCATGGTCGAGCCGTGCATGACGCAGTTCAGGTTGCCCAACACCATGCCAAAGCAGTGGTAGAACGGCACCGGAATGCACACCCTGTCCTGCTCGGTCAGCTTCATGCAGTCGCCGATCAGCATGCCATTATTGACTACGTTGAAATGGGTGAGCGTCGCGCCTTTGGGGAAACCCGTGGTGCCCGACGTGTACTGGATGTTGATCGCATCCCGCGGCGACAGCGTGGCTTCGCGCGCCCGCAGTTGCTCGGTTGAAACTTGTTCGCCCATGGCCAGTAGCTGCTTCCAGCTCAGCATTGCCGAAGGCGCGGGTTCGCCGCAGAAGACTACGTTCTTCAGGTGCGGCAAACGCTGGGACGAGAAATCTCCGGGAGGGTTAGTGCGCGATTCCGGAGCGACGCTGAACAGCGTCTCGACGTAATCGCAGTCGCGAAAGCCGCTAATCAGCAGAAGCGTCTGGCACTCCGACTGCCGGAGCGCGTATTCCAACTCGTGAGCCCTATAGCGCGGGTTCAGGTTGACCAGAATGGCGCCGATTTTGGCGGTGGCAAACTGCGCCAGCACCCATTCAGTGCAGTTGGTGGCCCACATACCCACCCTTTGGCCTTTTTCGACGCCCAGCCCCATCAAACCGCGCGAGAGTTTTTCCACCTCATGGCGAAGCTGCCTCCAGGTAAACCGTTCGCCGGTGTGCCGCATCACGAGCGCAAGGCCGTCGGGAAAGCGTTCGGAGGCGCGATCAAGCGCCTGGCCGATGCAGATGTTCAACAACTCAGTACTATCGGGACCTTTCGAATAGCTGGCGGTAGGTTCGTGGAAGGAGTTCAAGTTAGAGCCCTCTTTTGCCGTATGAATAAGGAAGAAAATGACAACCCGAATCTCCCTTATCGGGCTCTGGAAAACATTAGTCAATCTAATATTTTTAATCGTACGATAAGATAATGAGATGTCATTAGGTTTAGGCACTCACCTGTTAAGCGGCTCTGGTAGAGCTTTCCGGACTTATGGTCCCATTCGGCGTGAAGCCTGTTCTTAGGTAAGTCATGCTTCTATAAAAGAGGGCATACCTGTCCAACGATGTTTGCGAGGGATTGCGGACACTCTTCTATTCGTGATTGAGGGTGCCGCAGGTTCGCCCGCGTCGGGGTCCCCGGCGAGGCTCGGCTCGCTGGGGTGACTGGGCTAACCTGGGGTAGTTTCCGCTGGTGCTCCAGCCGACACCGCTCAAGCAGGCCGGCGCTGTCGCGATTTATTTCTCGTTCGCGCCCGGCATTGCCAGCAGTGCTTCGACCCGGTAGCCGGCCTCCGCTGCCGCCCACAAAAAACGCTCAAGCTGCCGCTCCAGTGACTTCACGGCGTCCTTGGCGGTTTTGGAATCCTCGGCCATCCGCAGCAGCGCGGGCAGTGTCATCCACCAGAGAAAGCGTTCGAACGGTTCCTTGACGAAGTATTGCTCGTCCTGGTAGCGATGCACGCCAATCAACCACGCGACATCGGGATCGTGCAGCCAACTGATGGGGCCTCCGGCTGCCGGCAACGTCGGTTTTCTTGCGGAGGGCACAGCCACAGCCGATGAAACCGCCGGGCGCGGTACGTCGTCGGCGTAGGCATGCGCGAAGCTGGCTCGCACCCGCGCGGCGGCCTGCCAGCGCTTTTCGTCATGCAATCCAAGTTCGCGGAAGGCTTCGGCCATTGGCTCGCGCAAGCGCAACGCCTCGAAGGCCTTGGCCGCTCCGCGGTTCGGGTCGGCGGGACGCAGGAAAGCCCCAATGGCATGCATGACCGACCACGCCAGCACCGTACCCCAGATGGCGATGGCCTTTTCGATCGGGGTTTCCCGCGCTGGCAGAACTTCCTTGGCCGCTGCCGGCCAGCTCGCCGCAAACTGGCGTTCCAGTTCGGGGATGTGGATGGCCGCTTCCATCTGTCGCTCGAAGGATTCCAGTACGTTGTCGAGGTGCTGCCGCCAATCCGGCATCGGCACGCGTCGCAGCGTCGCGTAATCCTCCACCGCCAGCAATGCCTGCACGTGCTCCAGCAATGCCCGCAGATGTTCTGCCCCAACCCGCGCAACTACGGCGCGTGCCGGGGTCCCCTGCCGTTGAGCCGGAGTCGCATGTTTGGCGCCGTGCCCGCGGGAAGTTCCGGCGGCGATGGCCGCCAGGTGCTTGGCGGCTTCGGGGGTAAGCAGCGCGCGCAGGGCGTCGTGCGCAGGCTTCAGGCGCAGGTCGCGCAAGGCGTCGTCCAGGCTGGAAACGCCGCGCCCGCCGAGCATTTCGCACAGCTCCGCCCAGGGATGCGCGGCGTCTTCGCGAAGATCGCGCCAATCGAGAAAGACGCAGTGCTTATAGGCTCCCAACTCCAGGTGCAGCCCGTTTTCGATCAAGCGTCCGGCGTGGTGCAGGTATTCAAGTCCGGTGATGGCGTCGCGGCAGGCGGCAAACATCGAAGCGTCGTTCTTCAGATCGAACCCCTCGCCCAGGGTTCGCTGGCGGAGACGCTTGCTGCCGTCCGGATTCTTTTCCGCGCACGCGCAAGATACCCGAATCCAGCCTCGCGTGTCGGCATAGCGATTGTTGTAGACCACCAGTGTCCGCTGATCGCCGAGCCGGTTGGAGTAGGCGAAGACGTCTTCGTTCACTTTCCCGTCGTCCGTGTAGAAGTCATACAACAGAAACTCTTTCACCTCGGCGAACAACGCGCGCCGGTGCAGCAGGGGAGAGATCTCGCGCTCATGGCGCGCCACCAGCCACTCGTCGGGTGTTTCAGAGTGATAGGCGCGGCGATACTCCATGCCGTAGCGCTCGGTGAAACCTTCAATCTGGCCATGGCCGAACATGGGCAGTCCGGGGAGGGTGGCCAACATGGTGCAAACGCCGAAATACTTGTCTCCCTTGCCGAACTGGTCGACCGCTGTGCGCTCGTCGGGGTTGTTCATGAAATTTACATAGCGCTTGAGCACCTCCGGGTCGAACTCAAGCGTGTTCTTAATCACGCTGCGGTAGTTCGCGTTCTCTTCGTCGCGCAGCATGTTCATGAAGGCGCTGTTGTAGACGCGGTGCATGCCGAGCGTGCGCACGAAATATCCCTCCAGCAGCCAGAAAGCCTCGGCCAGCAGCAGGGTTCCGGGGACCTCGGCGGCGACGCGATCGACCAGTTCGCGCCAGAACTCGACCGGCATGGCGGCGTCGAACTCCGCCTTGGTGAGCCCGTACTCGGAGCGCGACGGAATGGCGCCGCCGGTGCCGGGAACCGGAAACCAGAGCCGCTGGTAATGCTGCTTGGTGAGCGTCATGGCGGCGTCGAAGCGAATGATGGGAAACAAGCGGGCGACGTGCAGGATGGTCTGAATGACTGCTTCGCGCACCTCCGGCTTGAGGTAGTTGAGCTGCGCCGTGTCATTCCACGGGAAGCTGGTGCCGTCGTTTCCGTGGTAGACGTAGCGCGTGTCGCCGCTCCAGCGATCGACGCGGCGGAAGACCACGGCGGCATCGCTGCGGTCGTAATAGTGGTCATCGATCTTGATCTCGACGCGCCCGTCGGTCGAGAGGTCGGGACCCGCAAAGCTGTACGCCGGGAACGGCGGATAAGGCAACTGCACAAACCAGTCGGGATGCTGAATGACCCAGCGCGAATCGATTCCCATGTGATTGGGAACCATGTCGCTGGCCAGGCGGATGCCGCGCAAGGCCGCGCGATCGCGCAGGTTCACGTAAGCGGATTCGCCGCCAAGATCCTGAGCAATGGTGTAATCGTCGAGCGAGTAGGCCGACGCGGCGGCCTCGGGATTTCCGGTCAGCCGCTTGATCACCTGCGAGGCCCGGCTGCGCTCCCAAACTCCGATCAGCCACAGCGCATTGAAGCCGCGGCGCGCCATGATGTCCAACTCCTGGTCGGGAACCTGATCGAGAGTCTGGATCGGACGCCGGTACGACTTGCCAAGCTGGTCGAGCCAGACATAGATGCTCTTGGCGATCATCACCGTCCGCGGCATCCAGTCCACGTCCGCGCTGAAGCGCTCGTACTCGAATTCCTTGCCGCCGAAGTCCGGCACGGCAGCGGCGCTGGAATCGCCGAACCTCGGGCCCATGCCGTCGTGAGGCGCGGGCGGATGGAAGCGCAGCCAGATGGCCGTCTGCTCTTCCTTCAGCACATCGAGTGCGGCCAGCAGTCGCCGCACCATGTCTCCCAGCAGCGGGCTCCAGCGCTCGCGGATGAATGCGAGCTGTCCCTCCAGCGAGCCGGGAGAAGCCAGCGCCGGCGCGCGCAGCAGGTCCACCAGGTTCTGGTTTTCAGGACCGAAGCGCGGGCGCGTTTCGAAGTACGCGCGCAGTCCTGCCGTGAGTTGTTTGTACGCCGTCGACTTGGCGAGGTCTTCGTCGGCAAATAGCTCGGAGAATATCCGGAATGCGGGATTCAGGTTGGCGAGCCAGAGCATCATCAGCTCTTCCAGCGCGATTGCCCGATTGGGAACGCCGCCGGCAGAGCCTCGAAGCCACTCCGCCGCGCTCTGCCGGCCTCGGTAAACCGCCACCGTGGGGAACTCATCGGCAAATGCCAGCAGAGTACGATCGAACGCTTCGCGTCCCAATCGCGCCTCGAACCAGGCCAGCGCGTCAACCACGCCGCTCGGGTCGCGCTGCTGCCGATAGAGCGCCATCACCACGTGCAGTACTTCGTCGATGAGCGCCATGGCGTTAAGCTCGCCCGGATTGACCGCCAGCTCCGGATGCCGCGCAGCATCCCGCATCAGGTTCATCTGTTGCGCGAACTGCCTGCTGGCTGCAAGGTTGGCAAAAATCACGTTGCCGGTAACGGAGAACAGCGCCTCTCCGAACTGGTAGCGGTCGCGTGCATTCCTTGAAACGTGGAACTCAAAGGTTGGCAAAAGGGCAGTCATGTGCACTGGTAATTGTACTTCTGAAGTTAGATGCGAGGGGCGACCTCGCTCCACAGCCGGTTCCATTTCGGTCATAGGCGGCAGGACGCGGCGGAATCCGGCTCCCATTCGGCGTCTTCGGGTGACCGGCTTCATGGCGCCGGGCGCGTTTTCGGACTACACCGGATTCGCGGAAGGTATATCCCGGAAAAGAACCGGGCGTTCGGGGTCCCCGGCAAACGCTTGGCGTTGCTGGGGTGAAGTTAGCGCCCGGCTGTGATATTAGGGATACACCGACTCCGGAATTGCTCTACACTAGGCGAGCCCACCGGTGGCCCACATTTGCCGCAGTTGGCTAATGTGGGGCACGAAGAGCTTCGCTAACGTGAGGTTCGAAGAGGGAACCTCATGGATGTCTCATGAATCGCTATTCCGTACTTACGAATCGTAAGCGCGCGGTCATCGCACTGGTGCACGCGGTGTTTTTTTTCTTCATCGCGCTCTCCGGGCTTTCCGGGCCGCCCAGGATTCCGCCTTTGACCATGGCGATGGCCCGGCAATCGCAGCTTGCTCCATCGCTGGCGATCACGGCGGTTTACCTGCTGGTAACGAGCATTCTGGTGTGGTTGGTTCGCCTGTCGGCTGCGCTGCGGGAAAGGCTCTACTTCGCATTCTGTGCGACCAGCGCCGGAACCGGGCTGTTGCGCGCCCTGTTCGGCGATACTCCGCTGCATGCCGAAGCCTGCATCCGGGCAATCATGCTCGCCTGCGCTATTGTGACCTGCACGCTGATCTGGCGTTCGCATCCGGCAGCGATGTAACTCGCTCGCCTGCCAAACAGATCTGGACGAGTTAAACTAGAACATGGGCTTTCTGCAGACCATCCGCGAGGACATTCAATCGGTCTTCGATCGCGATCCGGCGGCGACCTCCTTGGTCAGTGTGCTGCTCTGCTATCCCGGGTTGCATGCCGTCTGGTTCCACCACCTGAATCACTGGCTATGGAAGAAAAACCGCAAGTTTCTGGCGCGTTTTTGCTCGCAAGTGGCGCGCTTCTGGACCGGCATTGAGATCCATCCCGGAGCGCAGATCGGGCGGCGGCTGTTCATCGATCACGGCATGGGCGTGGTCGTCGGCGAGACTACGATTATCGGCGACGACGTTACTCTCTACCAGAACGTAACCCTGGGCGGCACCGGCAAGGAGAAGGGCAAGCGGCATCCCACGTTGCGCGACGGCGTGTTCGTGGGCAACAGCGCCAACATTCTTGGAAACATCACCATTGGCGAGCACTCGCGCGTCGGCGCCGGTTCGGTAGTGCTGCGCGATGTTCCGCCCGATTCCACGGTTGTCGGCAATCCTGCCCACATCATCTATCGTGAGGGCAAGCGCGTGCTGATTACCGATCCGCACGATGTGCAAGATCCCTTGTCGAACGTGATTATTGCGCTGGCAAAGGAAGTGAAACAACTCGAAGAACGGCTTGAACACCTGGATGGCCAGGTCGTGCAGGCTGCCCGCGAGCTCGACGCCGTTCGCGGCCTGGCCACCGAGGACGAAGAACGCGAACAATACCGGAGCGAGCTGAAATCGCTTTCCGAATACGTGAGCATGGGCGGAGGAATCTGATTTCTGCAACCCCAACAAGCCAACAACGGGCTTGTCGGGGCCCCCGCCACGCCCTCACACCAACCGAGTGACGAGATCGAAAGGGTTGGGCCGATGTCACGGAAATCTTCAAGCCTGCTGCGCATGGCTGTCCTGCTTAGCCTGGCGATGATTCTGCCCGCTGTCTCCTCCGCGCAGGTTGCAACCGCAGTGTCTTACAAGGTCACCAAGCGATTTCCCCTCGGCGGGGCCGGGGGCTGGGATTATCTCGCCGTCGATTCGCCCGCTCGCCGGGCTTACATCGCCCGCTCGCGCCCTGCCAGGCGCCAACCGGGCTGGCGATCGATATCGAGAAGGGCCGGCTGTTCGCGGGTTGCGGCAACGCCAAGATGGCGATCGTGGAAATCTCCAGCGGCAAATTGCTGGCCACCGTGCCGATTGGGAAACGCTGTGACGGAGTCGCCTTCGACCCCGCCGCCGGCGTGGCCGTGAGTGCCAACGGCGAAGGCACGTTGACGGTCGTGAGAGAGACGGCTGCGGGTAAGTTCGAAGCCGTGCAGACGGTCACGACACAGCCCAGTGCGCGTACCGTCGCCTTCGATGAAGCGACGCGCTCTTTCTTGCTGCCTGCCGGCGAAGGGCAGCGCAATGCCGTCCGCAATTTCGAGTTGCTGGTCGTCGGCAGTGAAGAAGGCCGCAAGTAGAGCGCGGCAACCCGGATTCGCGGAAGGTATACCCGCGAAGCAGCGTGGAATTGCTCTAAAAACCGAATGGCCATCATCCGCACCGAACATCTTGGGCGCGAAGTCGAAGGCAAGCGCATCTTCGACGATATCAATCTGGAAGTGTCCGAAGGCGAGGTCGTGGCCATCGTCGGACCGAGCGGCGCCGGCAAGTCGTCGCTGCTTCGCCTGCTGAACCGGCTGGACGAGCCGACCACGGGAACCGTTTACTTCGCGGGCCAGGACTATCGCACGCTTGCTCCCGCCGAGCTTCGCCGTCGCGTGGGCATGGTGATGCAGACGGCGTTTCTCTTCCCCGGCACAGTGGCGGAAAATGTCCGCTTCGGCCCCTCGCAGCGGGACGAGGCGCTCTCCGCGCAAGCTGTCGGCAGTTTGCTGGCGCAGGTTGGCCTGGAGGGATTCTCCACTCGCGAGATCCACAATCTTTCCGGCGGCGAGGCCCAGCGTGTAGCGCTCGCCCGCGCGCTCGCCAATTCCCCGGCGGTGTTGCTGCTGGACGAACCGACTTCGGCGCTCGACGAGGATTCCAAGCTTGGCATTGAGAATCTTATTTCGGCCGTGGTGGAGAGCCGCCGGCTGACGTGCGTCATCGTCACCCACGATCTGCAACAGGCAGGCAGAATGGCGGCGCGGGTGGCGCTGCTCAGCTCCGGCCGCCTGGTGCGCACGGGATTAACCAGGGAGGTGCTTGGTGCTGAACGGCAACCTTAGCAATCATTTGCTGCTTGGCTTGGCGCAGGCCGGATTGGCCGCGGTCATGGTCATTGCCGCCATGCTGCTGGCGCGCCGCCGCCAGATCCACGTCGAACGCGAAACCCTGATCGCACTGCTGCGCGGGCTCTTGCAGGTCATCGCGGTTGGCTTCGTCTTCATCGTGCTATTGCGCGGACCGCGCTGGACAAGCGGCGTGATCCTGGCATTGATGATTGTGGTTGCCGCGGCCACTTCGGCACGGCGCGCCAAGTCCATTCCCGGAGCCTTCCAGACCTCGCTCTGCGCCATCGCCGTGGGTGCGGGGCTAATCATCGCGATCATGGTTTTGAGCGGAGTGATTGAACACACGATTACCGCTCTCGTGCCGGTCGGAAGCATGCTGATCGCGGCCGCCATGAACTCCAACGCGCTCGCGCTCGACCGCTTCCGTGCCGAAGTGGAATCGCACGTGGGCGAGATCGAATCGGCGCTGGCGCTGGGGGCATCGCCGGCGGCGGCGGTGGCGCGCTTCGTGCAGATTTCCTACCGCGCCAGCCTCATTCCCCCGCTCAACAACCTGCGCACCTTGGGCATCGTCTGGATTCCGGGGTTGATGACCGGCATGCTGCTGTCGGGCTCGCCTCCGCTGTATGCGGCGGTGTATCAGTTCGTGGTGATCGCCATGATGTTTGCCGCCTCGGGCTTGACCTGCCTGATCAGCACCGGCCTGATTCGCGGGCACGCGTTCACCCCGGCGCAGCAGTTGCGGCTGCGCGGCAAGGCGGCGTAAAACGAAACCCGCGCAACTGGTCTAGCGCAATTCTCGGGTAAATATATCCCGACATAAACTGGACTGTCATGGCGAGCGAAGTCGAGCCACCTTTTGTTCCTACTGCTGAAAACAAAGGGTGACTCCACTCCGCGCCGAATAGTTTCGCTTATCCCACCAGTGTTTCGGCGCTCCGGTCGCCATGACATGCTGTTGGGAATTTGGAAACACCCGCGAAACTGCTCTAGCCTTTACCGCGCCGGCGGCGCCCGCCATTCACCTGCCATGCCGGCGGACTGCCGGAGATGGAAGCATCGAGCAATTGAATGGTGTGCATGGTTGGGATCTCATGCCCCAGCCTGTTCAGCGAAGCGTTCAACTGGAGCAGGCATCCGGGGTTGCCGGAGACGACGAGTTCGGCTTTGGTGGCGGCAATGTTGCGCGCCTTGCGCTCGCCCAACTCGGCGGCGGGGCCCGGTTGCACCAGGTTGTAAATCCCCGCCGAGCCGCAGCAGATAGCGGCTTCGGCGATTTCCTGGATCTCCAGATTCGGAATGCCGGCGAGCAGCTTCCGCGGTTCGCTGCGAATGCCCATGGCATGCTGCAAATGGCACGAGTCGTGATAGGCAACGCGCAACGGCACCGGATGACGCTGTGCGCGGGGTTCCAGGCCGGCAAGCACCACCGTCACATCCTTGCACTTGGCGGAGAATTGGCGGGCGCGCTCGGCATAGAGCGGATCGTCGGCCAGCAGTTCGCCGTAATCCTTGAGGTTGGAACCGCAGCCGGCGGCATTCACCGCGATCACATCGACCTGTTCGCGCTCGAAGACCCGGATCATCTGGCGCGCTAGATCCAAGGCTTCCTTCTCCCGGCCTGCGTGCATGCCCAAAGCGCCGCAACAGCCCTGCCCTCGCGGTATTACCACTTCGCAACCTTCGGCGGCGAGCACCCGCGCCGTGGCCAGGTTCACATCGTCGAAAAACACTCGCTGCACACATCCCAGGATGAGCCCGACTTTCAGGCGCGGCGTGCCCTGCGGCTTCACGCGCATGGGCAAACCGCCGAACATCGATTTCAATGAGAAGTCGGGCAGCAGTGCTTCCATCGCTTGCAGCGGTTCTGGAAGCAATCGCAGCAGGCCAGTCCGGCGCAGCAGCCAACGCAAACCGGAGCGCCGATAAAGCCACATGGGCAGCAGCATGGCCCGCAAGCGCGCCGGATGCGGAAACAGGAAGAAGATCAACCAGCGAAACAGGCGGTCCGCCAGCGGCCGGGGATAGTGGCGTTCAACCTGCGCGCGGGTCGATTCGATCAGCCGGTCGTACTTCACCCCCGAAGGGCACGCTGACACGCACGCCATGCAGCCGAGGCACTGGTCAAAGTGCTGCACGTAAGTCTGGTCCATGCGCTCGACCTCGCCCTCCAGACCCATCTTCATCAGGTAAATGCGGCCGCGCGGTGAGTCCATCTCTTGGCGCCAGAGCAGATACGTGGGGCAAGTGGGCAGGCAGAAGCCGCAGTGAACGCAATCATTGATCAGTTTCTCCTGCGGCGGGTGATGCGCATCGAAGACCTTACAGTTTGCGGGCACACCGCCGGCAGGCTCGGGCGAAGCCAAACCGACGCTTCCCAGCGTGACAGTTGCGGCGTCCGTCTGGACCGGGCCCAAGCCGCCGCCAGGCTCCCCGAGCTTCTTCTCGGCAGGATCGCCGGCACTGCCGGCCGCACCGCTCAGGTCAGTCGACTGGCTCATCAAATGCCTCCCACGAATCGGCCGGGGTTGAGAATGCCTTTGGGATCGAATTGTTGTTTCATGCGACGCATGGTGCCGAGTGCCGTGCCCACCTCTCCCCAGGGATCGAGCTGGCTGCGCAACTCGCCGGAGGCATGCAGCACTACCACGGAACCATGCCGGACGGCGGCCAACTGCCGCAGCTCCCGGATGGTGCGCAGCAACGCATCTGTGGGTCCGTCGAGCCGCAGCAGGCCAACGCCAACTGCCTGCACGACAGCGCGCGTTCGCACCGCCAGCGGCTCCGCCAGCGACTGGGCGCGATCGAGAAACGGCGCGATTTCGCTGGGCAGCACCGAGAAGCGGCAGATCGAGCCCGGAGACTCGTCCCAAAGCGCGGTCGAGCTTTGCCATTGTCCGGCCTCCGCCGGCAGCAGGTTGCCGACCATGCGCCCGGCTCTGCGCGCCTGGTCCTCGACCGCGTTCTCGATGCCTTCGAAGCGGACATCGAGTGTGCACAGTGACGGACCCGACGAGCGCAGTTGCAAGCCGGTAAAGGTGAGCACGGAATCGAGCAGCGCCAATGCCGCCTGATTCGCCGCCGCGATAGTCTCAAACTGGAAGGTGAGCGTCCGCTCCGTCTGCGGCAGCGGATGCAGCCGGAAGATGGCCTGGGTGATAATGCCCAGCGTCCCCAGGGAGCCTGTCGCCAGCTTTGGCAGATCGTATCCGGCAACATTCTTAACAACTTTTCCGCCGCTGCGCGCCAGAGTTCCGTCGGGAAGGGCAAGGGTTACGCCGATAATGAGGTCGCGCAACGAGCCGAAGCGCACGCGCGAAGGGCCGTTGTCGTTGGCGGCTACGATTCCTCCGATGGTGGCATGTCCGCCGAAGAGCGGCTCGACCGCAAGCCGCTGTCCATGCTCCGCCAATGTGCGTTGCAGATCGGCCACGGTGCAGCCAGGCTCAACCGTGGTCGTCATGTCGCCCCAGGCATGCTCGATAACGCGATTCATCTTGCGCATCGAAACCACAACATCGAGCTCGCGGGGCGCTGCGCCCCAGCCAGGCTTGGTGCCGTTGCCGCGCGCTGCCAGCGCCACCGAGTTCTCGTTGGCCCAGCGCAGAACAGCGGCCACCTGCTCGGCCGTCGAAGGCTCGACGATGAACTTTGGCACGCGCCCGCAGATAGCGTCCGCCTCCGCGGCCTCGGCGGTAGAGGCGATTCTCTCCAGTTCATTCCACGGAATTGGCCGCGAACGAGTTGAAATTCCTGCCATCAGAAGAACTCCGCCACTCCGGCCAACTCCAACGGATGAGGTGTATACGGGCCGGTTTTTTCAGCACACAGGCGCAGCCGCGGAAACACCTTGCCGGGGTTGGCGAGGTGCTCGGGATCGAAGGCGCAACGAACCAGTTGCATGGTGTCGAGGTCGGGTTCGGCGAACATCTCCCCCATGAACATCTTTTTTTCTTCGCCGACGCCGTGCTCGCCGGTGATCGAGCCGCCCGCCTTGATGCAGAGCCGCAGGATATCGCCGGCCACCTGCTCGGCGAGGTGTTCCTGGCCCGTGATGCGGCGATCGTAGAGCACCAGGGGATGCAGATTTCCGTCGCCCGCGTGGAAGACGTTGGCGACCCGCAGCCCCGATTCCCGGCTGAGCCGCGCGATCTCATTCATAATTTGCGGCAGCGCGGTTCGGGGAACAACTCCGTCCTGCACGATATAATTTGGCGAAATGCGTCCCATGGCGGCGAACGCGGCTTTGCGGCCTTTCCACACCACGATGCGCTCGGCCTCCGAATGCGCCAGCCGTATCTCCCAGGCGCCGCGGCGCGTGCAGATGTCGTTCACCTGGTGCATCAGGGTCTCGACCTCGGTCGCCGTGCCGTCAAGCTCCACCAGCAGCAGTCCGCCGCAGTTGGGATACCCCGCATGAACGCTGGCCTCGGCGGCCTGAATGGCGAGGTTGTCCATCATCTCGATGGCCGCCGGCAAAACGCCTGAGGCGATGACGTCGCTCACCGCTTCGCCGGCTTCGTTGGTCGAGTTGAAGGCGGCCAGCAGAGTGGTAATGACCTCCGGGCGCTTGACGATCCGCAAAATAATCCGCGTCGCTACGCCCAGCGTGCCCTCCGAGCCGACAAACACACCGGCCAGATCGTAGCCAGGCGAATCCAGGGTCGAGCTGCCCAGATGCACCAGTTCGCCATCGGGCAGCACAACATCCATTCCCAGCACGTGCGTCGTGGTGAACCCGTACTTCAGACAGTGCGCGCCGCCGGAATTCTCCGCCACGTTGCCGCCGATGGAGCACACCTGCTGCGAAGAGGGATCGGGCGCGTAGAAGTAGCCATAGGGAGCGACCTGCTGCGTAATGAAGGCGTTGATGGCTCCCGGTTCAACCGTGACGCGCTGGTTGGGGATGTCAACCTCAAGAGTCCGGCTCATGCGTGCCAGACTGAGCACTACGCCATTGGCCACCGGCAGCGCTCCGCCGCTTAAGCCGGTTCCGGAGCCGCGGGCGACAAAAGGAATCTTGTGCTGATGGCAGATGCGAACCACCGCCTGCACCTGCTCGCTGCTTTCAGGCAACAGAACGGCCGCGGGCACCACGCGGAAATTGGTCAGGCCATCGCACTCGTAGGTTTTAAGCTCGCTGGCTTCGGTAATCAGGCCGCTCGAGCTGAGCACGGCGCGAAATGCATCCAGTATCCGTCGGTCCATAATGCTGTTTCCAGTGAGTTGCCCTTCGCCGGACTGCCCTCAAGGTTCAACCCGGGCGGCGGCCTGCCGGCTCGTCCGCCGGAACTAAGGAAGAATTATTCATGCCTATAGATGCAGATGCAGATAGCCGTGTGGCCACAGCAAGGTCTCTGAATAGCGGCTCGTCTTTAGTCTGAAGTCTGACACGCACGCAGCAGAGTACCCGCCCGAGGAAAGGGCAAACTCTTAATGTGCGTTAACGTGGAATGAGGCGAAATGCGGAAGCGAGGTAAGTGCAAGAAAATATGGAGCGGGAGACGGGATTTGAACCCGCGACTTCGACCTTGGCAAGGTCGCACTCTACCACTGAGTTACTCCCGCTCGACGTGCTTGATTATAGCGGGCCGTCCAACCGAGCGTCAAACCTCCGGCGGCGCTAAAGACAGCTCTAATGAACGACTGGAGCCCACTGCGGATCCTGGGTGGCGTCCACCATCTCGCCGTCGCGCATGTGCAGAATGCGGTCGCCGTGGGCGGCCGCCTCGGGATTGTGAGTAATCATCAGCACGGTTTGCCCGAGGTCCTTGTTGGAGCGGCGCAGCATCGCGAGCACGATTTCAGAGTTCTTGGTATCGAGGTTGCCGGTGGGCTCGTCGGCGAGCACGATAGCCGGCTTATTGATGAGGGCGCGGGCGAGCGCCACCCGCTGTTGTTCACCGCCGCTCAACTCCGAAGGCCGGTGGTTAAGGCGCTTGTCGATCCCGAGCAGAGAGGTGACGTGCTCGAAATAGGCCGCGTCGCCGGCGAGGCCGCTGATTTCGCGCGCGATGTCGATGTTGCCGCGGGCGTCGAGCGTGGGCAGCAGGTTGAACTTCTGGAAGACGAAGCCGATTTTGCTCTTGCGCATGCGCGTTCGCTCAGCGTCGGAGAGTTTCGAGAAATTCACGCCGTCGATCATCACCCGCCCGGAATCGACTTGCGTGAGCCCGCCCAGGATATAGAACAACGTCGACTTCCCACTGCCCGAGGGACCCACCAGGGAGACGAACTCCCCGCGCTCGATTGTCAGTGAGACGCCGCGCACGGCCGGCACTTCGACTTTGCCCACGCGGAAGGTTTTGTATACGTTGTCTACTTCAATGATGGCAGGCATGAATCTCTGATTCTACACTTGATCGCCCCCAACAAACGCCAAAGCGCTCGCCGGGCCCGTGCCACACCATTCTTGGAAGATGTTCTAGCTGCCGCTGGCGCGCTTCAACCCGGTCGGTTCCAAGGCAGTGGCGCGCTTGGGCCCGCGCTTGCGAACCAGGAGCAGGCGGATTCGCTCCAGCAGTTCAGCCGGGGAATACATTCCCTTCGGCAAAAAGATATCGGCTAGCGTGTCCTGGTCGTAGATCTTGACTTGGCCGGAGAAAAGAATGACCGGTGTGGCCGGGGAGAGCTGCTTGATCCGTCCCACCAGCTCGTTGCCGCTCATGCCGGGCATGATCAGGTCGGTAAGCACCAGATCCACCCCGCCGCCGGTAAATGCCGCGAGCGCCTGCTCCCCGCTGATGCAGGCAATCACCCGGTACCCCCTGGTTTCCAGGATCAGCTTCCGAATCGAGAGCGATTGTTCGTGGTCATCAACGCAGAGAATTGTCTTCTTAACTTTCATGATTTATCGACCACGCACACTCTGCGCCGCTTTCAAAAAAACGGCAGCCAGCGACTTTGTTAAAACGATGTTACAGCAGAGAAGAACCAAATCCTACGTGCGATTTGCGGCAATGTAAAGTATCTCCTAAGTGAATAAAACGTGAGACGCCGCGGCCGGCCTTTTGGCCCGGTGCCCCAAGCGCAAATGAGTCTGCATCACCTTGATCTCCAACAGAATCAGTCTGAGGTTGATTCGATGGAGGAACTTCTTTGTGCGGGTGGTGTACCAGAAGCAAACATCTTGCACTGCCGGGCCTGTACGTTTGCGTCATGCGAGTAACTAGAGCGGCGTCCTGGAAATACGTCGCATTCATAAAAAAAGCCACCCTTGACAGCCAGCGCTCTGCTGCATAACATGGCGGCCATCTTTGAGGCGGTGCTTTGGGCGTCCTTCGGGGTACTCCGGAGCGGCGGTTTGCGTGGCGAACACCTTGGAGCAAAGCCGGGATGTATTGATCAACAACTCCAGAACATTTTTGAAAGCGTGGCACCGGTATCGTTTAGACGTTGAAAGTGCGCGGCGGAGGCTCCCGGGTCCCCACTATGCGCTGCTTTCGCGCGTAGTGGGTTGAACGGTGCGGTTGCGGCGGTTGAACCATCGCCGTTCTCGCGTATCCGCAGACTCAATGACATTCCATAAGGACTAATGAGCGTAGAAGAAATCAGACCTGTTGTTGAAATGCGCGGGATCGTCAAGCATTTTCCCGGCGTCCTTGCGCTCAAGGGCGTGGACCTCGATGCGCGGCCCGCCGAAGTGCATGTGCTGCTGGGCGAGAATGGGGCGGGCAAATCCACCCTCATCAAAGTCCTTTCCGGCGTTTATCCCCCCGACTCGGGCGAGATTCTGTTCGAGGGCAAACCGGTGCATGTCCGCAGTCCCCACGATGCGCAGCAGTTGGGGGTCAGCACCATTTACCAGGAATTCAATCTCGTGCCCGAGATGAGCGTCGCGGAGAACATCTTCCTGGGACGCGAACCGCTGCTCAATCGCCGGCTCGGCATCGTCGACCGCAAGCAACTGTTCCAGCAGGCGCGCGAGGTCTTGTCCACGTTCGACATCCAGGTTGCTCCTGAAACCATCGTCAAGCGCTTGGGCATAGCGCAGCAGCAGATGGTGGAAATCGCCAAGGCTCTGTCGTTGAATGCCAGAGTCATCGTCATGGACGAGCCGACGGCGGTGCTGACGGCCCACGAAATCAATCATCTTTTCAAGATGATCCAGGATTTCAAGCAGCGCGGCATTGCCATTATTTACATCTCGCATCGCCTGGAAGAAGTCAAAAGAATCGGCGATCGCGCCACCATTCTGCGCGATGGCGCCGCGGTCGGCACCGTGCTCGTTGCCTCCACGCCGGTCGATGAACTCATTCGCATGATGGTCGGGCGCGATTTGAAGGACAAGTTTCCCAAACTCAGCGTCGAGCCGGGAGAGGAAGTCTTGCGGGTGGAGAATCTGCGGCGTAAAGGCGTGTTGCACGGCGTCAGCTTCCACCTGCGCCGGGGTGAAATCCTGGGGGTCGCCGGGCTGGTCGGCTCCAGACGCACGGAGATGGCGCGCGCCATTTTCGGCGTCGACAAGATCGATAGCGGGCACATCCTGGTGCGTGGTCAGCGGGCGGAGATCAAGTCGCCCTCCCAGGCCATCCGCGCGCGGCTGGCGCTGGTGCCGGAAGACCGCAAGCGGCATGGAATTCTGCCGACCATCTCCGTGAAACACAACATTACCCTGAGCATGATCAAACGCTTCGCGCGCATCGGCATTCTCGACTTGGGAAGTGAGAAAAAAGCGGCGCAGGGATATGCCGACTCGTTGCGCATCGCCACCCCGAACCTGGACCGCTGGGCGATGTACCTGAGCGGCGGCAACCAGCAGAAGGCGGTGATCGCCAAGTGGCTTGGAGTGGAAGCCGATATCTTCCTGTTTGACGAGCCGACGCGCGGCATCGACGTTGGCGCCAAGGTCGAGGTCTACCAGTTGATGGGTGAACTGGTGAAGCGCGGCGCGGCCATCCTGATGATCTCATCGGAGCTGCCCGAAATTCTTGGCATGAGCGATCGCGTCATTGTCATGCGCGAGGGACGCATCGCCGGTGAGTTCACGCGTGCAGAGGCCAACCAGGAGAAGATTCTGAGCTGCGCACTGGGTGGCACGTTTAACCAACAAACTGGCACGGGAGCAGAGGCATGAGCGAGGTCGGGCTAAAGGAAATCGAAAGGCAAGTTTCGGTCGGGTCTGATCCCCATTCGAGGGCAGGATTCTTGCACCGGATTCCCTGGGGCCGCATCGGCATGCCCGCCGTGCTGATCATTCTTTGTATCTTGTTCGGCGCCATCAATCCAAACTTCTGGAGCGTCATGAATCTGACCAACGTCTCGCGCCAGATTTCGATTCTGGCGTTGATTTCGATCGGTCAGACCTTCGCGATTCTGAGCGCCGGCATCGACCTCTCGGTTGGTTCCCTGCTGGCTTTGGTCAGTGTCGTCGCCGCCCAGCAGATGCTCAACTTCGGACTCTGGGGCGGCATCGCGGCCGGCATTCTTGCCGGCGCATTGGCCGGGCTGGTCAACGGGATACTGATCGCCAAAGCCAAGCTGCCGGCCTTTATCGCGACCCTCGGCATGTTGATCGCGGCGCGCGGCATTGCCCTGACCTTGAGCGGCGGGCTGCCGGTTGTCGGCTTGCCTCACGCCTTCCTGTTTCTTGGCGCGGGCAAGATCGGCCCAATCCCGGTTCCGGCGGTGATTGCGGCCGTGGCCTTCGTTTTCGCCCACCTCGTCATGACGCGCACGCGCTTCGGACGCTACGTCTACGCCATGGGCAGCAACGAAGAAGCTGCCATGCTGTCCGGCATCAACGTCGTCAAATACAAAACTCTGGTTTACGTTCTCAGCGGCATGTTCGCGGGAATTGCGGGCGTGGTGCTGACCTCGCGCGTCATCTCCGGCCAGCCGACGCTGGGAGAGGTGCAGGAGTTGTACTCGATCGCGGCGGTTGTCATCGGCGGCGGCAAGATCACCGGCGGCGTCGGCGGAATGTGGCAGACCCTGATGGGCGTGCTCATCCTCGGCGTTCTGGCCAACGGATTGAATCTCATCCAGGTTTCGTCGTACGTGCAGAATATCGTCATCGGCGTCATTATCGTGCTGGCGGTTTACGTTGACCTGGCGCGCGAACGCCGCCGCTAGACCCGGAGCCCGCGCCATTAAGTTGTTTTTTAATTCGGTTTTGAAGGGCTTCAGCCGCGCCGTTTCCTGACCGCATATTCTCCGGCTTTAGCCGCTGAGGGACTGCGGTTGACTCCAGCCAGAAATGAGTTATGAAACAGCTTGTAACCTGTTTCGCGAAGAAAACGTATCCTGTTGATGATTTTTTTTGCACAAGGGAGAGAAGGATGAACAAGCATCTTCGATCAATCACTTTCGCGTCCGCCCTGCTGCTGGTTCTGTGCCTGGGCGTGGCACAGGCAGCACCGGAACCGGCTCAGGCGACGCCGTCAAGGGTACCCGCCACGTCCGGGTCGGCCGCCAAGACACCGGCAGCGCCGAAACCCGCCACCCCCGCCGAGCCGGGCGACGAGTATCCGCGTCCTCCCAAGCCCGCCAAGCAGTACACCATCGGGGTGCTGCTGCCGCAGATGTCCAACCCGCACTTCATCGGACAGGCCTACGGTTACACCGATGAAGCAGCCAAACTCGGAGTCAAGATTATCCTTTACGATGCGGGCGGCTATCAGTACATCGAGAAGCAAGTCTCGCAGATGGAAGATCTGATCGCCAGCAAAGTGGACGCCATTGACTTGGTCGCCATCAATGGCGCCGGCACAATCAGCTCCGTGGAAAGCGCTGTCGCACGTGGCATTCCGGTGATCAACTGCAACGTCATGACCGACAGCGACAAAGTCGTCACTCGCGTTCGTTCGGACGACCAGGTGATCGGACGGATGCAGGCGGACTACATGGCGCAAGCTCTGCATGGCAAGGGAAACGTCGTCATGATGCGCGGTCCGGCGGGAACTTCCTGGGCGCAGATTCGCGGCGATTCCTTCCGAAAGCGCCTTGGCGAGATAGCCCCGGGCATCAAGATTGTCGGCGAACAGTATTCGCAGTCCACGCCGCAGGACGGGATGCGGGTGATGGAAGATTTCCTGCAAACCTTTCCGCAGATTGACGGCGTTTACAATGGCGCGGACATGACTGCCGTCGGCGCCGCCCAAGTAATCCGCGCGGCCGGCAAAGCGGGAAAAATTGTGATCACCGCTACGGACTTCCAGAAGGACAGCGAGAATTTCATGCGCGAGGGGGTAATGAGCGCGAACGTTGTCCAGCAAAGCGTTACGATCGGCCGGTGGTGCATACGCGCGACGGTCAATTATTTGGAAAAGCGCCCGGTTCCAAAAGAGCTCTGGACCCCGCTGCTCCTGATCACGAATCCGACCCTGGACAAAACTGACTTCCGAGGCGTACGCGCTCCTGCTGGTTGGAAGCCACCGACGAGGTAACTTCGGAGACGTCATCCCGCTGGTGCCCCACATCTGCTGCGGTTAGCAGATGTGGGAGTTCTCCAGCGAACGCTGGTATCAGCGTTTGTGGGGGCGGCAAGAAGAATATGGCCAACCAATTCAACCAGCCAAGAGTCGCGCTCATTACGGGCGCAAACAAGGGCATCAGGTTTGAAACGGCGCGTCAGCTTGGCAGGCTGGGCATTACCGTCCTACTGGGTGCCCGCGACGGAAAACGCGGTCAGCGCGCGGCGGAAACCTTGCGCGGCGAAGGCCTTGAAGCGCGCCCCATCGTCCTCGACGTAACTGACCAGAGCACGATTGACGCCGCCGCCGTCCACATCGAGCGGGAGTTCGGGAGATTAGACATTCTGGTGAACAACGCCGGGATTTTTATTGAAAAGCAGCCGGCAAGCCGGTGCCAGCTCGAGAATCTTCGCCGAACTTTCGAAACGAATTTCTTCGGCGCCTTCGCGGTCACCAAGGCATTGTTGCCGTTGCTCCGCAAGGCCGAGGCTGGACGGATCGTCAATCTCGCCAGCGATCTGGCTTCGCTCGGCAACACCAGCGATCCGCAGTGGGCGCTCTACGAACACGTTTACTTCGCCTACGCTTCGTCGAAGGTGGCCATCAACGCCATGACCGTGGCCTTGGCCAAGGATCTACGGAACACGCCCATCAAGGTGAACTCAGCCGACCCGGGCTTCACCGCAACCGACATGAACGGCCACACCGGCCCCAAGAAACCGGAGCAGGCGGCGCTTGTCCCGGTGCAACTGGCGACGCTCCCGCCCGATGGACCGAGCGGAGGCTACTTCGACGAGAACGGCCCAGTGCCTTGGTGAGTGCCTGCGGCCGGAGCAGCTAAGCTGCGTACCCGACATTGCAACTCGGTTCGACGGTGCCCCACGTTCGCCGGTTGTTGGCTAACGTGGGGTAGTTTCTTGGGCGGCCCTACTTCTTAGTAGCTGGCGATAACGCCATGCGTTCCAGAATCTCGTAGACGGCTGCCGTATCATGCTCGGCGTGCCCCGAGGCCGTGGCGGCGATATAGATCGGTATGGTCGATGTAAACACCGGCGCCGGACAGCCCGTGGTCTGCAGGGCTTCGCCGATCAGCTTCATATCTTTCTGCCAAACCGAATTCTTCATCGTGGCCTCGTCCCAAGTCCGATTCACCATCGCCGGCCCCCGGACTTGAAACATGCGCGAACCGCCGGCCCCGTCGGCGACCACCTTCACCACCATCGCCGGATCAAGCCCGGAACGAGCCCCGAGCAAAATCGCTTCGGCGGCCGCGACATTGTGAATCGCCACCAGTAGGTTGGCCACCAGCTTCATCTTCATTCCGTTGCCGAATTCGCCGAGCTCATAACAGATCCGGGCAAAGCCGTCGAAGACCGGAGCCACCTCCCTGATCGCAGCGGCATCGCCGCTGGCGTAGACGGCGACATCGCGGTTTTTCGCCTGCGCGCCGGTGCCCGAGAGAGTGCAGTCGAGCAGCACGATGCCTTTTTCCGCGAGCTGGTCGCGCACCTTCAGCTTGGCCGCCAGCGGCAGCGTGCCGGTTTCGATGACGATGGTTCCCCGGGCGCAACTGCCGGCGAGGTCGGCGCAAACTGCATAGAGCGCGGCCTCGGAAGCCAGCGCCAGGATGATGTGACGGCAGCGTTTCCCCACTTCGCGCGCATCGGCCGTAGCGGTTCCCCCGGCCTTGGTCAACTCGTCGCGGCCGTGCGCCAGGATGTCCGTCCCAATCACTTCGAAGCCTGATTTCACCAGGTTGGCCGCCATGGCCGACCCCATGATCCCCAACCCGATTACACCTACCGTACCTTTCTTTTTCTTTTCAGCGCTCATCTCTTTTCCCCCGTCACACCGGCTGGCTGAGCCGCCAATCGTGCCGCGCTCTGCCCGCCGCCAGTAATATTTTCCATCATCTTCACCAACTCGCCGGAGGTCACCACCTGCCCGATGATCCGCTTCATGATCTTGATGGCGGCGTCGTGGAAATCGCGGCCGTCCATGCTGTCCATGCAGTCTTCCACCATGATGACGCCGTAGTCGCGGTTGGTGGCCTCGAAGCTGGTGCTCAAACAGCAGCTTGAAGTGTTGATGCCGGTAATGATTACCGTATCGACGCCCAGGTTCTTCAAGACGAACTCAAGATCCGTCATGTGGAAACAGTTGTAACGCTTCTTGTTGTGGACAATATAGTCTCCGTCGCGGTAGAGAGCCGGGATGATCTCTGTCCCCACCGATCCCTGCATGTTATGCCGTCGCGCCGCCTTTCTGACGGATTTGGGATCTTCGTCGTTTGCCCGCCAGTGCGGGTTCGACAAAGCCTCCTGCGGATTCCGGAAACCGGCAACGACGTGAATGATCGGAATTTGCAATTCGCGCAATCGATGAAAGAGGCTGGCAGTGTTCTCGATCACCACCTTGCATCGCTCGGCGGGCAGCGGCATGGTAGCCACCTCGGGGTCCAAATGGCCGCGATGCATATCCACGGAAATAACCGCGTATTTGTTCATCTTGGTATCTTCCCTAGTGTGGTACTTCACAAGTCGAGTAACTCCGCTTACAGACCTACCAGTGCCAGCATCTCCCGGCTATAGAGATCGTGGGCCTCGCCATACAAAGGCTTTACGGCTGCGACAAACGCGTCGTGCTCTGGCGGCGTGAGCTCGATAATTTCGCCGCCTTCCTTCCGGATCGTCGCTGCCGCGTCCTCTTCCTCCTTGACGTGAAGTTCGCGCTGGAAGGCGACCGCATCGCGAACCGCCGCTGTCATCTCGGTCTGCAGTTCCTTCGGCCATGCGTCAAACGACGTGCGATGAATGAAGATCGGCCGGGAGAGATAGAAGTGGTTGGTCACGGTGTGGAAGCGATGGTACTTGTGAACCCCATAGGTGACTGTGTTGAAAAACGGATTCTCCTGCGCATCCAGGGTTCCGGCCTTGACCCCCTGGATCGCCTCCGTCAAGTCCATGATGAGCGGAGTGGCGCCCAGCAGCTCGAACGTACGCGCCTGAATCTTACTGGGCAAAACCCGAATGCGCATGCCCTTCATGTCTGCGGGGACGCGCACTGGCCGCAGGCGATTGGAGACTTGCCTGAAGCCGTTCTCAAAATAGCCGGCAATGCGATAGTTCATCCGCTCTTCGAGCTTGCCGGCGAGAACCTTGCCGAGTTTGCCGTCCATGGCGGCGCGCGCTTTTTCATTACTGTCGAAGATGAAGGGAAGATCGGCCATCCCCACTTCGGGAACGCGATCGGTAAAGTAACTGCTCGATTGATAGCCGAGCGTCAGCACCCCGTCCTCGACCAGCCACAGGATGTCTTCGGCGCGATAACCGAGGTCCATGATGTTGTAGACGTACTTAACGTCCACGTCGCCGCCGAACTTTGCTTTCAGCCGGTCGCCAATCCTCTTCAGCGCCAGACTGAAGCCGGTTGTCGGCGGTCCATAACCGCCCATACGAATCTGGATCGGCCTGCCTTTGGCGCTCTTGGGCACTTGCTCCCCGGCTGACGCCTTGCCTTCGTTTTTCATAGCTCTCTGTTCCGAGGCGGAAACAGCGCGCGAATCGAGCAGTCCGCTCGCCAGCGCGCCGGCTCCCCAAATACCTGAACCTCTTAGAAAATTTCGCCTGAGCATGGGCCCTCTGAGAACGGCAACATCACCAAACAAAGGCGGCCCCGAAACCGGCCTAATTCTCCACCGTGACGATGGCTCCGCTCTCGGCGGACTTGGCGATGGCTTCAAAGGCGGCGATGTTGGCGACCATCTCGGCGAACGTTACCGGGTAAGGCGCGCGGCCCGCGGCGGCATCGGCGAAGGCCTCCACATTGGCGCGAACCATCGACATCGCGGGATATTCGACCGTCTGCTGCGGGCCACCATGTGCGGCCTTGGTCAGCAGCCAGCCTTCCGGCGCTTGCGGGTGTGCCTTGTCGCGTATCTCCACCCACCCCTTGCTGCCAAACACCGCGAAGCGGATGGAAAAAGGCGGCCCCAATACCGAGGAGATCACCCCGTTGGCGCCGTTTTTAAAATTGAGAAGAATTGCGAGCGTGTTCCGCGTGGGGCTGGCAACCGAGCGCAGACTGGCCAGCACGTTTTCAGCCGGACCGTTCACGGCGATGCAGAGGTCCAGCCCGTGGATACCCAGCGCCACCATCGTCGTTCCGCCGGGCGACTCCGCCTTTTGCAGCCGCCAGTTGTCAGCCGCCAGCGGGCGAAGTTCAAAGGTCAGGGTCGCTTCCGTCGTCTGGATGGCGCCGAGTTCGCCGGATTTCACCATCCGCAGCACATCCTGCAGGACTGGTTTGAAACGGTGTTCATGCCCTACGGCAAGAACCACCCCGTTGGCTTTGCAAGCCTCAACTTCGGTGAGCGCGTCGCGCCGCGTAAGCGCCAGCGGCTTCTCGCAAAAAACGTGCTTCTTCGCCGCGGCTGCCATTACCACTTGCGCGAGATGCTGCGTGTGAGGCGTGCACAAAATCACGCCTCCGACGTTAGGATCGGCCAGGGCAGCGGCATAATCGGTCGTAAACTCGATGCCTTGCGACCGCGCCCATTCCCCGGCGGCGGGAACCGTGTCCACGGCCTTTACCACGCGGACCTTCTGGCTATCCTTCAACATTCCGATGATGGCTTTTCCCCACCAGCCCAAGCCGGCCACTGCGACATTGAGTTGAGCGTTCTCCGAAGCTGCGTTCTTCATTGCGAAATATTTCTCCTGGCTACTGTTTCCCGTAGGGATGTTTTACGGCGATAGCTTCTTGCGGATTGACCACACCAATGATCCTGCCAGGTTCGCTGACTTGACAGGAGCATTCCACTGAAATCAAAAGTGCTTTGCGTTACGCCTTTTTCGGCACGATCAGTTGGCTCGAGTTCACCATCAGCATGGCAATGATGCCGATAATCGGCAGCAGTGTCAGCTCGACCACTGCGGCTCCGCCCCAGCTCAAATGAACCACCAGCCAGCCCATCAGGTAACCGGCGACGGAGGCGGCTCCGAACAAAGAGGTCAGGAAGATGCCGGAAGCTCTGCCCACCATCTGCGGCCGCACGCTGCGCTGTAGCATGGAAAGAATATTGACGAACAGGAAGCCGCTGGCGAAGGCGCCCGTCAGGAAGCACAACACGGCCTGCGCATTGAAGCTCACAGCCACGTTGTACATCGAGTAACCGACCGCCGCCATGGCGCCGAAGGCGACGGCAATCACCCCGCGCTGCGGGAAACGGTCGCCGCACCAACCTCCGATAAATGAGCAGAACCCGCCCAGGCCAAAGAAGCTGAAGGCCGCAGCCGCATCCATCTGCGTATACTTCAAGACGCCTTGAAGATACAACATGTACACGCTGAGGAAGCCGTAGAGCGAAAAGCCGGTGACGACGGCTGCAATGAAGCCCAGGATAACGTTGCGGTTCCACAGCGCTTCCGGAACGTGGGCAACGGCTGCTTGGTCGACTGCGGCGGCCGACACGCCAGGTCCCTTGCTCTCGCTGAATGCCTTGGGAATGAAGATAGAAACCACGGCACACAGGATGAAGCCGGTGATGGCGAACCAAACGAACGGCACATGCCAGTTACCCGCCGCTGCCGCCAGTTTGGCGCCGACCCGTGGCCCCAGGAACCCGCCTACGCCGTAAGCCAGAATCATCCAGCCAATAAAAAACGATCTTCTCCGATGGAAATAACTGCCAATGGCGGCAAACAAGGCGGCCATCTGCATCCCTTCGCCCACGCCGGTGATCGCGCGGTACAGCAGCATGTCCCAGAAGCCCGTGGCGTAGATCGTCGCCAGCGTAAACAGCGAATAGATCAACATCCCCAGCACGATGATCGACTTGCGGGAGGTGCGGTCCAGCAGGTAACCGGTTGGAATGCCGGAGAGCGCCAGTCCCAGGGTAAACACAGTGGACATTAGTCCGGCCACTGGCAGGGAATACCCGAACGCTTTTCGAATTGCCGGAATCAGGGTTGGAAAGATCTGCCGGTCGGCGGCATTGATCGCGTAGGAAAGGCACAAAATAATAAGGAAGACAATGGACAAAGCCATCGTGTACGGCAAAGCCGTAGACTGCGTTTCCTTTGCGGAAGGGAGCGGTTTTTCCGTCGTACCCATCTGGCGGCCTCCTGGGTTTTTTGGCGTAAGGCCCTAGTATTTATCGGCCCGTACCAGAGTTACAAGCAGAATCGTTCTTCCGCCAAAACTCTGACGGCGGCATCGGGCGCAGCTTCCGCGAATCCGGTCTAACTGTACCTCTTGTCAGAAGCGGTTCCATCGAACCAGTCGAATCCGTCCGGACTTGTTTTCACAATGACGTTCTTGATTCGGGTGTAGTCCTTGTAGCAATCGATGCCGTTTTCCCGCCCGATTCCGCTGTTCTTGTAGCCTCCCCATGGAGATGCGGGACCGATTCTGTGGTGATCGTTGATCCAGATCATGCCGGCTTCGAGCTGCTCCGCCACGCGATGCGCCCGGCGAATATCGTTGGTCCATATCCCCATGCCCAAGCCAAACTGGGTGCCGTTGGCGAGGTCAATTGCCTCCTGTTCGGAGTGGTAGCGCAGGAGGCAAACCACCGGGCCAAAGATCTCCTCCTGGGCCACGGTCATATCATTGGTGACGTTGGTGAAAACCGTGGGAGCGACATACCAGCCCGGACCAGGGATTGCCTTTCCTCCGCATGCCAGCGTCGCTCCCTCGCGAATGCCAACCTCGATCCAGCTCAAAACCTGCTCACGCTGCCGTTGAGAGATCAGCGGTCCGATATCGGTCCGGTTGTCCATGGGCGGGCCGCCGCGCAGCTTGCTGACCTTCTCGACGAAGGCGGCCGCAAAGCGGTCGTAAAGCTTGTCCGATACCAGCACCCGCGCCCCTTGTACGCAGGTTTGGCCGGCAGCGATGTAACCGGCGAACACCGTTCCATTGACGGCCGCGGTGAAATCCGCATCGTCGTAGACAATCACCGAAGCCTTGCCTCCCAACTCGGCCGCAACCTTGGCAAGGTTATGTCCGGCGGCGGCGGCGACGCTCCGCCCGGTCGAGGTTCCACCCGTCAAATCGACCTTCGCCAGGGTCTTATTCTCGGCCAAGGCCTTGCCTGCCACCGCTCCGAAGCCATGCACCACGTTCACGATGCCCTCCGGTATGCCGCTCTGAGCCATGCGTTCGGCGAGCATGTTGATGGTCAGAGGAGCCAGCTCCGAAGGTTTGATCACCACCGCATTACCCGCCGCCAGGGCCGGAGCCAGCTTCTTGGTAAGGATCAGCAGGGGATGATTCCACGGCGTCAACAGCCCGACCACGCCGAGCGCTTCCCGCCTGGTGTAGTTCAGATATCCGCGCCCAAACGGCGGCACCGTGTCTTCCAGGGTTTCGGCAATGCTGGCAAAGTAGTCATACCACTCCGGCAGCCGCCCCAGTTGCGCGCGCATTTCACGGATCGGACGCCCGGTCACGCGGCACTCGGCTTCGACAAAGGTCGGCATATCCTGCCGAAGCTTTGCGGCCAGGGTGCGCAGGGCGGAGACGCGAAACTCCGTATGGGTGCGCCAGCAGGAATGCCTCGCGGCATCGCTTGCCACCCCGACGGCGACCTCGACGTCCCGGGGCGTGCTGCGGGCGATCTCCGCCGCAATCTCGCCGTTCTCGGGATTGATCAACGGGAAGTATTCTCCCGATTCACTGGGGACAAACTTGCCGGCAATAAACTGCTCACAGCGTTGGGTGCTCATCGTCATTCTCCAAAGCGTTTATCGCGCGCCGCGAGCCGGAGGGCGATTCGTCGCCCGTACCCGGTCGGTGCGCAAGCAGTCGGAACGGGGTTTTCGTAAGTGAGTCTACACCGGGCTGCTGCCAGCGGATATGACATCCGGAAACCGGCAGGTGCCCCACATTCGCCCGCGTCGGGGTCCCCAGCGAGGCTCGGCTCGCTGGGGTGACTGGGCTAACCTGGGGTAGTTTCTTGGCCGTCGCATATACGGTAAGCAAGCGGCGCTTACGAGTGCCCGGCAGCGCCGACTGCCGAGCCCACGCCGAACAGTTCGCGGGCATTGTCGCCCAGCACCGCTTTGAGTTGCGCCGGGGGCAATCCCGCGCCGCTCACGAAGTCCACGGGCGAGAATTCAGCCATATCGAAAGCGTAGTCGGTTCCCAGCATGACGTGATCGGCCCCGGCCATCTCCACCAGGAAACGGAGCTGCTTATCCATGAACACGATGGTGTCGAAGTACAACTGGTGAAGGTATTTCTCGGGAGAGTGGACGCCGTTCACCTTCGGTTCGTTGCGCACCTCGTAGCCGTGCTTCAGGCGTCCGATTTGGTAAGGGAAGAAGCCGCCGCCATGGGTGAAACCTACCTTCAGCTTCGGGCATTTCTCGAGCACGCCGCCGAAGATCAGGCTGGCAACGCACATCGCCGTATCCAGCGGATTACCGTACAGATTCGTCAGGTAATACTTGGTGAACATCTCCTTGGTGCCGACGTAATAGGGATGGAAAAAGACAAAAACCCCTAGCGCTTCGCACTCTTTGAAGAATGGCAGAAACCCGGGGTCGTCGAACTGCACGCCCTGCACGTTGGACCCTATCTGAATCGACTTGAATCCCAAATCCCTGACGCAGCGGCGCAGTTCCTTCGTCGCCAGCTCAACGCTTTGCATGGGCAGCGTGCCCATCCCCACGAATTTTTCGGGATGCTGCTTGCTCAAAGCGAAGAGCGCGTCGTTGGTTATGGTGGCCACATCCAGCGCCAGCTTCGGCGAGGCCCAGTAGTAAAACAGGGTAGGAGACACGGATACCGCAGCCATATCCAGCTTCTTGCCGGCCATATCGGCCAGCCGCGCCGCCGTGTTATGAAATCCGGGAGTGAGCGGATAGCTGTAGCCCTGATCATGCTCGATCCAGGGTTCGTCGCCCTTCTTGATCAGCTTGGCCTGCCACGGGGAACCCGGCTTGCGAATGGCCTCCACAAACTCCGGCGCGATGAAGTGAGTATGCATATCAAAATTCATATGGTTGGTCTCCCGAACTCCTGAGTAGCTGAGCCGCTTCAGGCAATCTGTATAGACACTTTAGCATTTGCCTGTGAAGCCAGACCAGCTCACTTCCGACTCGGTAGGGTGCTTGATCGCACCCATCTTGAAAGGGTGTCTCCTGAAGGCAACCGGTTGCAAAAAGCCCTTTAATTTGCTACCGTATTTTCTGTATCGCTACGGCACAGCAATACCGGCGGAAGTCGGAGTGCCACCGCGAAGACCCCGCGTCTGATATGGCGGGAAATTCAAGCTCGTAACGCTTTGGAGGTGAATTATGCCGGCCAGCGAGATCCCTCTCGCCGAGAGAATTCAATCATCTTTCAGGACACTATCTGCCACCGCTTCAGAACTTAACTTAGTCTCAGACGAACTTGGGAAATGTGTGGCCGATTTGGATACGGCTTTCAAGAAGCTGAATCTCGGAATTTCCGTGTGGGTTCACATATATTCCGGCGATGACGACCGAGATATGTCGTTTTGGAGCCAGGATTTAGGCTATGCGAAGATTGGCGGAAAGTGGGGCATCGCTCTTCGCACGGTGGCTGGAGACTACCAAAACCCCGACGAGGCCAGCGTGGAGGAATGGCTTTTCAACGAATCTCCGCGTCACTTGCGACTATCCGCCATCGGGAAAATTCCAGAACTACTCGAAAAGCTAAGCAAGGAGGCAGCCGAAACCGCCGAGAAAATCAAGGGAAAACTCGCTGAGGCGCAGGAAGTTGCAGCAGCGGTTAAGGTTGCTTCCGAAGTGCCAAAGCGTGTGTCTATTCCGCGCGTTCATTTGAAACCAGCCGAGGAGCAGAAGAAATGAACATCTCTGCGCTAATCTCGGTTGCGCTGGATTCGTTTAATTCTCTCAGCCAGATTCACTCGTACGCCGCAGAAGCGCTTTTTCTGGTCCTCGCGCTCTTGAGTGCTGCCAGGCTTGTGCTTACGGACTGGAGCGCATTGTCGGAGCAGTGGCGTCGGGCAGCACGCCAAAGGCAAAAGCGGGGCGGCTCCTAAGTGCGGGCCGCCCGCGCGCCGTGGCATAATTCCGAAGCTACACATCTGACCATTGCGGAGCATTCATTTATGAGTTCCCCCGATAGTGGAGTCAAAATCCCCCGGGAACGTCTGCCCTATTCAGCCATCGTGGACCGCCCCAAGCGCAAGTTGCCTGGCGGGGCTCGCGTAGTGGTTTGGCCCATCGTCAACGTCGAAGATTGGGACATTAACCGGCCGATGCCGCGTGTCGTGATTCCGGCTCCCACCGGCATCGCCGTGCTTCCCGACATTGCCAACTGGGGATGGCATGAATATGGCATGCGCGTCGGCTTCTGGCGTATGAAGCAGGCGCTCGACAGCCGCGGCATACGCGCCTCGCTGTCAATCAATGGACGCGTCTGCGAGTCCTATCCTCGCGTGGCACAGGCCGCCCTCGATGCCAAGTGGGAGTTCGTGGGACACAACTACATACAGGTTCCTCTGCCCCGTGTGGAAGATCAGCCGGAGGCGATTCGCCAGACCATCGAGGCCATCGAACGTTTTGCCGGCTACCGTCCCAAGGGCTGGATGAGCCCCGGCTTCGCCCAGACCATGTCGACCGTCGATTACCTGACAGCCGCCGGCATACGCTACATCTGCGATTGGGCGGTTGACGATCAGCCCTGCGACATCGCCACCACGCACGGCCCCCTAGTGGCAATGCCTTATCCCATCGAGGTGAACGACGTTGTCCTGATGGCCGTCCAGCACCAACGCTCCGAGGTGTTGCTCGAGCGCATGCGCGACACCTTCGACCGGCTCTATGCCGAGGGCGCCGAGCAGCCGCGCGTCATGGGTATCGCCCTTCACCCTTACCTCAGCGGCGTGCCCCATCGCATCAAGTATCTCGAACAGGGACTCGATTACATTCGCGGACACAAGGACGTTCTGTTCTGGACCGGCGAGCAACTGCTCGAGTGGCACACGGCGAGCGCCGCTGCCGCGAAGTAGAGCAATGTCCCGGAAGTTCGCGCAATGAAATATTCAGGGGTGTCATTCTGAGCGACCAAAGGGAGCGAAGTTGAGGCGTTGAGGCGGCGTCTGAGCCGCCTGCCGAAATCCTGAGCGAAGCGAAGGAACTCGGAATCCCATCACGGTATGGAGCTGAAACGCAGCCGAAGGATTTCAATAGAAAGCCCAGAGCGGCTCTGGGTGGGACAGTTCCCTGGGATGCTTCGCTCAGCATGACACTCCCGAGGTGTATTTAGCTATGCTAGTTATTTCTGGGATACCACACTGAGCGCTTCCATCATGTCCTCCAGTGCAACGCCTCTCAAAGCGGACCTGCCTCGCGAACCTCGCGTTCCGCGCTCGATTTACGTGCAGTTGGGCGGCGCTGTCCTCATCTGGGCGGCCAACTGGGCCATGACGAAAAGCGTACTGCACGACATCTCTACCGTGAGCTTTGTCGCCTATCGCTTCCTGACCGCGGCTCCGTTCATGGCCGCGCTTACCATTCCCATGCGGCAATCGCTGCTGCCTCTCCGCGGGGAGCGTCTGCCGCTGGCGCTCATCGGCATTGTGCAGATCGCCGGCAGTCAATTCTTCAGCACCGTGGGACTGCAATATGTGGCGGCGGGCCGTACCGTGGTCCTGCTGTACACTATGCAGCTTTGGGCCTTGCCGCTGGGATGGCTGATCAATCGCGACCGCATCAGCTTGCCGGCGCTGTGGGGAGGAGTAGTGGGCTTTGCCGGCCTGTTCCTTTTCTTCAACACCCCGCCGGTGAACTGGCGCGATCCCCAGGTCGTGCTCGGCAACTGCCTCTGCCTCAGCGCCGGTTTGTTCTGGGCGCTGGGTGCCTGCCTCTACCGCCGCCGCAAGTGGCAGACGCCATTCTGGACGCAAACTTTCTGGCAGGTGCTGTGGACCGCCGTCGTGGTTGCGCCCCTGTTGCTGGGACCGCAGCGCGCCACGGTCTGGACCGGACCCGTCATAGGCATGATCGCCTACAACGGCATCGCCTGCACGGCGCTCGCCTGGTGGTGGTGGGGCAAAGCGCTGTCGGTCATGCCGGCATCGCGCGCCGGACAAATCGTCACCCTGGTCCCGGTGTTTGCCGTCATCATCGGCGCCGTTTGGGCAGGCGAGCCGATGACGCCCGGCACCGCGGTCAGTGTTGTTCTCATCTGTCTGGGGATCGTTTTGGCGCTGCGCGCGAGGCAATCCGCGCTCTTGCCCCACAACCAACAGCCCCGCTGAGCAGTACCAGAGATACTGTATCCTTCGCGGCGGGTGTCATCGTGAGGAGGCTGGTGGCCCATTCAAGCCTTCTGTTGGCTTGAGTGGGGCAGTTCTAATCAGTTCGCGTGATCCAGGATGATCTTCATCCGTTCGTCCGCGTCCGAATCGAGCATGTGGATCGCCGATTCCAACTCCGATAGCCCAACCACGTGTGTCACCAGTGCTTGAAGGTTCAACATGCCTCGGGCGACCAACTCGATGGTTGCCGGAAAGTCTTCACTCTTGGCGGCGCGCGCGTTCATGATCGTGAGTTCCTTGAAGTAGAGCTGATAGAAAGGCAGCTTGCCTTCCGTCACCGTGATAATGCCGAACGGCAGCAGCATTCCTCCCCGGCGGGCCATGGAAATTCCACTGGCAAGCGATGGCAATATGCCGGTCGATTCGATAACCACGTCGGCGCCCCGTCCGCCGGTGGCTTCCATCACCACGCGCTCCGCCTCCGGTCCACTGGCGGCTGTGATATCGGCTCCGAGTTTTTCAGCCAGGCTGCGTTTCCAGGCGCTGCGCGTCACGCCGATCACCGGGTAAGCGCCGCGCGCTTTGGCTAACTGCACGTGGATTTGCCCGCTCACGCCCAGTCCCAGGACCACCACCGACTGCCCCGGAAAGATGTTGAGCATGCGCTGACCGTGCAAGCAGGTGGTGGCAACCTGAATCGAAGGGGCCTGCCGGCTGTCCACCGCCTGCGGCAGGGCAAAAATCTGCCGTCGCGGCACCGCCAGATACTCCGCGAAGCCGCCGTCGCGGTCGCGCCCCAGCAGAACGCCATTGGGGCATATGCTGGTCCGGCCCGCATGGCAACAGAAACAGGTTCCGCAATAAACGCTGGGATCGATCATCACCCGCTCGCCGCGGCGGATGCGGCTGTCTTCTCCTTCGACCACTTCGCCGCACATCTCGTGGCCCATGATGAGCGGATGGCGAACCGGAATGTCGCCTTTGTAGATTTTCAGGTCCGTGCCGCAGATAGCGCTGTGGGTGACTCGAACCCGAACATGGTCCTCGGCAAGCGGCGGCAGAGCCAGCTCCGTGAATTGCAGTTCCCGCGGAGCTTTCAATATCATCGCTCTCATATCAGCTTCGTTCCTCGGACACCGTTGTCATAAAGCCGCCTTGGCCTTGCGGAACGCGCACGGCTCACGCGAAACGGCGCCGGCCACGGATGGCCGGCGCCTACTCTAACCCGATCGACTAACCCGATCGGCTACCGCATCGCTTCTTCCATGTGCTCCATCAGGGTGAACACCACCGGGCCGTCGGCGGTCACCAGCACGTTTTCTTCCAGCCGGGTCGTCTGCTGCAATCCCGGATGGCCG
>Ga0187864_10000702_pt1 | contig 35645 bp, 33 predicted proteins | sample June2016WEW_11_4_FD_132985 | JGI IMG/M metagenome (GOLD analysis project Ga0187864, IMG submission 132985) | Peatland microbial communities from SPRUCE experiment site at the Marcell Experimental Forest, Minnesota, USA - June2016WEW_11_40 | ecosystem: Environmental > Terrestrial > Soil >...
CCAGAGTGGCCGTATGGTGTTCCTGGATACCCGACTCGAAGAAGGCATGTTCCGAGATCTTATGAAATCCATCCATCTTCACTGAGCTCTCAAGATCGCAACTGAATCCGAGGACCTTGGGCACCTCTCCCCGATTATTCAACATAGCGAGATCTTCCAGCACCTTGCCATAGGCCGAGCGGTTATCGACAGCCACATCACTCCCGTAGGATCTCGATTCTCCCACTTCGATGGAATCAGGCAAACGCGGGGGACAGAATTTCTCAGTAAAAGCAAAATAGGTCTTGCGCCTCTCTCGGTAGAGCGGGATGGGATTGTCCACCTCCAACTCCTCCAACGCCTTTGCGGCATCTCCATCTGAAAGGGTGGAACCGTGGTATTTGGCCTTATTTTCCATGAAGGAAACACCCTTGCCCATAAAGGTGCGGGCCACAATGGCCGTCGGATTTGCGGGGTCATCCACTTCTTGTCTTGAAATGCGGCGAAGAGCATGGAAGATCTGTTGAAAGTCGTGCCCATCCCTGAGAAAGATCACATTCCACCCGGACGCGACATAGTCAGCCTCGATGGCCTGTGGCATGACCAGGTTGGTATCCCCGCTAATCTGCAGATGATTGCGATCGATCACTGCGGACAGATTGTTGAGCCCATATTTTACAGCGAAACGCCTTGCCTCGCCTATTTGGCCTTTCTGCTGCTCGCCATCCCCCATCAACACCACCGTTTGCGAGCGGTTTTTCTTAAGTTTTTCCGCAAGGGCAACGCCGGCGCCGACTGAGAGTCCCTGGCCGAGGTTCCCCGTATTCCACTCCACTCCCGGCACACAGCATTCCACATGCCCGGTAAATGAGGACCCGGCCCGCCGGAATTCCAGGAAAAGGTCTTCTTCTTTCACATAACCAAATTCGCACAGGACACTGTAAACGCCCGGGCTGATGTGTCCCATACTCACAATCAAGCGGTCCCGCTCAGGCCAGCAGCAATTGTCAGGGTCATGGCGGAGAGTGGAATAAAGCATCAGGAGCAGTTGAAGAGAAGACATGGAGCCCCCCGGATGGCCGCTGCCGGCGAGTGTCGTGCACACAATGATCCTTTGCATACAGCGGCGCCACATCTCCGCAAGCGCTTGTTGCTGTTCCCCAGTCAAAGAGGGCTGTTCCAAAGATATTTTAAAGATGGCCAAGCAGTAACCTCCTTAAAGACCGGTTTGATAGTAGATAGAGTCTCTTGAAAAAGTGTTCAGAACTTTAAGGTTAGAACATATCCGACAGGTCATAATCCGCTGAAACATCTGTTAGAATGTGCACCCTCCACTCTCTGTTGGGCTCAGAGCATGGAGGGTTCACGCTTTATTGGAGGGCCATCATTTGCAACTCAACACAACCACCATTCTCGGGTTAAGATGCACTAACTTTTTTTCTGCAAGAGGGCCGTATGGCATTGCTGGCAAAGGAATCGAGGAATCGTTTCCGGATAAGTAATCGTTTCCACGCTCAATCCCCAGTTGTGCACATCCTTAATAGGCAAATGTTCTACTACAAGGTGGTCCATACACATGCACATTCCGCAGGCCAGGCAGACAGCGAGGGCAGGAGTTTGTTTCCCTTCTTTCGCACAGATATAACAATACATTTCAAGTCCTCCTTTTCTTTACAGTGAGTTCGTTAACCATATTTCACAACCATGGAATTCCCAATCTCCATGATCTCCACAGCCGTCCAGCTCCCTTGCCGGAAGCTGATCGGCCTAACCGCAAAAGTGGGCGACCCGTTTGGCTACAAAGTCCACCATTTGTTGAGTAGCCTCTGAAAATTGCCGAGCCGTGGCCATCACAGCAGGATGGTTGTCGAATTCTTTGGGCGAGTAGCCATCTTCGGCATAGCCTCTCGCGAAATAGGGAATCTTCAGCAGCTTGTCCATTACCTTCTCTGACACCGGTTCTTGGATCTGAGAGTGAAATTCGATGTGCCGCGCCTTCTCGAACAGACCTTCTATAAAGATTGGCGGGCACGTGTAGACGATGTTGGCCCCAGCCAGTTTTTCCAGGTGCCAGCAACGAAGTTCACCATTGACTATCGGACTCAAACGCATTGAACATAGAAGCATCTTACCCGGATAAGCGGTATTCTCATCGACCAGCCGGCATGCTTTCTTGAAAATGGCAATCTCCGCCCATCGCACGTCGGCTTCGCTCAGTTCGATGTCCCGCTCGGCGGCCTCCTTCTGCAGATCTCCCAGCGTACCGTAGCGCGTGCTCATGGCGGTGATAACCGATCGCCACTTGCTGAGATCCACCCCGTTGGCCCGTGCTTCCTTGAGGCCGGCAACAACCGCTTGCATGCAGGCGACAAACTGCGGAATGATAAAAGATAATGTATTGTTGGTCGGAATACCCCTCGCCGTTAAGCGCCGAATGACCTCATAGCCTTCGGCGGTGCCGGGGATCTTGATCATAACGTTGGGTGACAGGGCTCGAAGCTCTTCGCCCTGTGCAAGCATTCTATCCACATCGTGCCGATTCCGCGGATCCACCTGCCCTGAAATGTATCCATTCTTGTAACCGGTGGCCTGGAATATTGGAAGATACATCTCGGCCCCGCGCCGGACGATCTCCTTATAAGTTTGCCAAAACACAACCTCCGCATCAAGACAGCGATCCTTTTCGATCAACGCGTCGATCCAGTTGTTCCAGTAACCGGGATCGTCTTTGATTGCTTCGTATGATAAGGGCGGATTGGTTGTAACCCCTCTAAACAGGATGTCGCCCGGAGCTCTGTTAGAACTGTATAAACGGTCCAACCACGCGGCCATTTCTTCAGGGTCGGGAACTTTAGCAAGCATTTTTTTTCGCCAATTCTCATAAATGATTGGTGACGAATCCCACCAGATTTCGGCTTCAGGGTTAACCTCCCACAGTCGTTCGAGCACGCTTTTACTGGACATGGAATTTACCTCCTGCCAACAACTTCCTTCTTAGGACTCTCTTTGTGGGACTGGCATCTTGCCGCCATCCCGCCGGCGACCGGACTTGCCGTATATGGAAGACGCGCCCACAGAGACAAATCTCTCTTGACGTATGGATAACAACTGCCGGACTAAAGCACATGGCATCATCCTTAAGAACCTGGCGTCTGTTGCTACTCCACCCCCTGATATCGCGATATTGCTGGAAAGACTTTCACTTTTAGAGCCTGGTAAGTTTCCCGGAAGATACCGAACATCTCTTCGTAGATCTTCACATTCTCAGGGATCGGGTCCCAGCGGTCGACCACATGGACCATGTTTTTGATAGCCTCATGGATGTCCTTGTAGATGCCGACCCCTAACGTGGCCAGCATCGCCGCTCCCAGCGCTGTGGCTTCGCTTTCTTTTACCGTTTCGACAGGCCGGCCGTAAATGTCAGCCTGCATCTGATTCCATAGCCGCGACCGGGCTGCACCACCTGTCACCCGATAATATTCGAAGGGTTTAAAAGGCGCCTCCTGCAATGATTCAAGCATATCTTTCATTTCATAGCAGATGCCTTCCATCGTTCCCCGAACCAGGTCAGCCTTGGTATGAGCGAAAGTCAGGCCCACGATGGTGCCTCTTGCGTAGGAATCGTAGTATGGGCAGGCAGCGCCGGCCAGCCACGGCAGAAAAATAGTCCCTTTGGCCCCGGGAGGCGACTGGGCGGCAATCGCCGTAAGCAGCTCATAAGCGTCCATGCCGACCAGGTTGGCCGCCCCCATCTCCAGGTGTCCCAAGTTATTGCGCAACCACCGAAAGCTGCTGGCGGCCGCACTCGCGTGGCCTTCCATTTCCCAGTGATCGGTTCCTGGATGGCCAAGGACATGGTTCTTACCTTCAGGATGCCGGATGGGTTTCGGCGAATACCCAATACATAGACCGGCCGTGCCCAAACAGATCGAAGCCAGACCTTCTTGCGCATTCCCAACGCCGATGGCGCCACACTGTTGGTCTCCACTGCCTACCACAATAGGTGTCCCCACTGCCAAGCCCGTTTTTTCGGAGACCTCCGGGGGTACAACTCCTATCTGGGTGCCGGGCCGATAGTTCTTGGGATACTTTTCAATGTCAACCTCAAACATCTGAGCCAGTCTTGTATCATATTCGATTGTGTCCGCATTGACGATTTGCCACCACCCCGCATCATCATCGTCGTCGTAGTAGTTATCCGCTCCATAAGCTTTGATGAGCATGGCTTGAGGAGTTATGAACTTGTAGGTTTTTTCATAGAGGTCAGGAAAGTGTTTTTTGAACCAATACACTTTAGATGAAGGCCACACGGCGCCAATGGGAAACCCGGTGATATTGTAGAGATCCATCTCGGTCATCCCGTTGGCAGCGAGCTTTTCACGCATCCATGGCAACATTTCCGTTCCACGCAAGTCCTGCCAGATAAATATGTGGCTAAGGAAGTTCCCGTCCTTGTCCACCGGTACGAAAGTTGACCGCATATTCGTGAAACTAATTCCAGCAATGTCAGCGGGATTGACCCCGCTCTTTTTGATCGCCTCCCGCGTCGATTTGTATGCCAATGTAATAACATCCTCGGCACTTTGTTCCACCCACCCCGGTTGCGGATAACGAGTGGGTGTTTCATAGTAGGCACTGCCCAATGCATTCCCCTTAATATCGAAGACTGCGCTTCTCGCGCCCATGGTGCCTGCATCAACGCCGACGACATACTTGTTTTTCATGTTGGAACCCCTTTCGCGGCAGAGTTTTTCGTTGGGCGGCTCTTCCCCTGTGGGAGAGACCCCATTACAACGAAGCTATCTCTGAGGATCCTTAGAGGGTCGTCGTTTTACTTTACAATTTCAATATTTTTACCGTAGTAGATTTCCATCATCAGTGGTAATTCATCAATGATCTTCGCACCGGCTCGTGTGCCGATGAGATCGGCGCCTGCGAGGATTGCCCCCAGGGCTACCTGAGGCGTCCAGAATGCACCGGTCCCCGCCACTTTTACCCCGATATGGGGCGAAACGCTGTCACGCATCAGCTTCACCTCCGCCATGGAAGGTCCTCGCGGAGCTCGCCCTGTCGAACTCTTTACGTAGTGGCCGCCTCCTTCTTCCACACACTTGCAGGCAGCTACGATGTCGTCCCTGGTCAGATAGGCCACCTCGATGATGATCTTGGTTTTCGCCCCCTGGGCTGCACTGACGAGATTCTTGATTTCCTCGGTCACCAGCTTGTAGTTTTTGTCTTTGAGAGCGCCGATATCGATGACCATATCCAGCGCCTTGGCTCCCCGCCGCACCATGTCTTCGGCGGCTGCCAATTTGATTGCCGGCGTACCCGAGCCGAACGGAAAATCCAGGACAACAGTGGGTTCGACATCAATTCCTTTCAGTCCCTCAACCACTAGTGACAGAGCGTTTGGATTTACACAGAACGAGTTGAACAGGTACTTCCTGCAAAGTTCGATGCCCTCCAGAATGTCAGCCTTTACCGATTCGGGGTGCAAGACGGAATGGTCAATCATCTTTGCCAGAGATTCTTTCGTGAGTGCCTTTCCCCTTACCTTAATCATGGGTAAACCTCCTTATGAATTCTTCCGGGATGAGGAAAACTTCTGCTCCCCCTGCGCGCTCTTCACGGAGTTCAATTCATTTTCGCAAGTGAGCCGAATACAAAAGCGTCAACTCAGTTTCCATAAACGTAACGGCCGCCGTTGACATCCAAGGTGATTCCGGTAACGTACTTACTCTCCTCAGAGACAAGGAACATGACCGCACCGGCAATATCGGAAGGATCGGCCACGCGCCCCAGGGGAATGGCTTGCTTGTAATCTTCCAGGCGGCGAGGCGCATCCTTATGCCTCCCCAAAGGGGTGTCGGCGATACCAGGACAGATCGTGTTCACGCGAATGTTGTCCTTGGCCCATCTTAAGGCAGCATACTTTGTCAAACTTATGACTCCGCCTTTGGCTGCTGTGTAATGAGGTCCACCAAAACTGCTGCCGCTTTTCGCAGATGATGAGGAAAGCTGTACAATTCTCCCGCCGCCGCCGGCCTTCATAAATGGGTAGACTTCCCTCAGACAATAGAAGTAGCCTGTCAGATCGACCTTCAGCACTTCTTCCCATTCCTCGTCCGTACAAGATTCAATTGGACTGAACTTGATCAACGCTGCCCCATTTATAAGTATGGCAATTTTTCCTATTTTATCAGACACATGCTTCATGCCATCTCTGACGGATTTGGAGTCGACAACATTCATGTGAACCGCAAAGGCTTCGCCGCCCTGGGCTTTAATCTGCGATACTGTTTCTTGAGTTCCGGCGTCATCGATGTCTGCGCAGGCAACCACTGCACCATTCAAGGCCAGTTCCAGGGCGATCCCGCGATCAAGTCCCGAAGCCGCACCGGTCACAATAGCCGCATCACCGGCCAGGCGTTGGCTTTTAAAAGACATTACCTACCTCCTTTTGAGATCCCGATTTTCTTTCTTTACGGGGAATCCCCGTTAAGTCCTTGTCGAGGGTCATTCTTCACATCCCTTGGCTCTCATTGGGGAATGGCTCATTATCTGATCCATCGGGGCAGGTCTTCAGCCCAATGGACAATAAGGTCTGGACAGGCTCGCAGGATTTCCTCGGGGGTGGAGTAACCGTAAGTGACCCCGCAAGAAAGGACCTGAGCGGCCTTGGCAGCTTGAATATCTGTTGGCGCGTCTCCAATCATGATAGTCCTCGTCAGTGATGTGCCGAGCTTGTGAGCAATGTGGACGAGCATATCAGGGTGTGGTTTTTGCCGCGCCACGGACTCTGGACCCACAACCATTTCAAAATACGCCTCGATCCCTAAGCCCTTAATGATAAGCCGAGTGAGCGGTTCAGCTTTATTGGTGGCAATGGCCATCCGCTTTTTGCAACGGTGGAAGTGCTCAAGAACTTCAGCGATTCCCGGATAAAGAACCGTCGTTACGAGGCAATTCTCGCTATAGTGCCGCCGGTAAATGGGAAGCGCCTCTTCGATGTGCTTTTCATTGGATTCGCCCAGGGCTTGGCGAATAATCGATTCCAGACCTCCTCCGATGAGGGTTGCCACCTTCTCAGACGGCAGCTCTTTCAATCCAAACTGCCGCAATACATGGTTGACTGAGTTGGCGATGTCCTGGCAAGTATCCACGAGCACACCGTCAAAATCGAAGATGATGGTTTCGACTTTCCAAATCATCGGTTTTGAGTCAAAAATAAAAGGGTTGTCCTTAACTGCCAAACACGCTACCGCGTCATAAGAACGCGACATGTGTACTTGTCGCCGCGATTAAAACACTCCACGTAAGCCACCGGCGTGCCATCTTCGGCGAATACGATCCTTTCCTTGTAAAGAAGCGGCGCCCCTTTTCTCGTATTGAGCAGTCGAGCTTGAGAGGCCGTTGCGGCTCGCGCTTCGAATTTCTCAAGCGCCTGTTTTATACGTACAGCCCGCTCATAGATTTCCCAAGAGGCTTGGAGCAGAAGCTCTTCTTCCATCAGGTTAGGGAAAAGCCTCTTGGGCAAATGATCATATTGAAGCGTCACGGGTTCCCCGTCCAGTTTCCGAAGGCTCTCGATACAGAAAACAGGGTCTCCCACTTTGATGTTCAGAGCGTCCGCGAGGTGAACGCCAGCCGATATTTCTTTTCGGGACAGAATTTGTGTCTGGGCTTCCATACCCAGTGCCCTGGCTTCCTCGAAGAAATTCGTCATTCGGGTGTGATCCCGGTTGATCTGGCGTTGGGCGACGAAAGTCCCCACACCTCGCCGACGAAAGAGTAATCCCTCAGAAATCAGATCAGCGATACCGTGCCGGATAGTCATTCGGCTTACCTGATATTGCAGACTCAGCTCTTCTTCAGGCGGAATTTTCTGTCCAGGTTTAAGGCGCCCTTCAGCAATTTCCTGGCGCAACGCTTCTCGAATCTCCACATATCGGGGTAGTCCAAGGACATTGGACCTAGCCTGAATGACCGATGGTATCACAGATAAACTCCTCTCCTATCGCCTGATTGCCATGCGAGCTTGACCTGCCATGCCTGCCGTCAACGTTAGAGCTTGCTCGCCAAATGGATAACGTTCACGATGAAAGTCCCCAAAGCGATGGTACAACCGGGCGGATCTATATGAGTGCTGCCGTGATTGTAGAACATGCGCGCCAGCAACTCCTGGAGGAATGACGCTCCGATTCCCGCCACCACCCCAGCGGCAACAGACCCAAAGTGCATGTAAGCCAGCGCTGCTATAATCGCTTGAGGGTGCCACAGGGGGAATTTTTGAATGGAGCCCGTACCAAGGGTCAGACCGAACAGGCTGAATACGGCTACGCCCCAACCCATAATCAAAGGCGTCACAAAAAGGCCGACCTTTGAGGCTTGGACCGCATTCCTGGCGGCCAGGGAAGCAAGCATTTCCTGGGCCCCCATGGCTAAAGAAACCGAAAAAATCCCAGCCCCCAGACCAAGAGCAAACAACCGGCCTGGTGGGGACTGCCAGCCACACCACGAAATGTTGTAGTTGTCTGTTTTCAGGTACCCATGCTTTCGGATGGATTCCATGTTCCCCCATGGCGCCTCTTTCTGGAACACGAAACGCGCCAGCATAGCGCTGATCGCAACTGCCAGGGCGACACAGTCAAACATATTGATAACAGGGATTTTCACCAGAAGCAGAAATAAAATGTGACCAACGAGTCCAAACACGCCTCCCATCAGGATTGTGTCCCAGGAAGTTCCAATCAGGGGTGATAGAATGTCTTTAGCAACCTTCGGCTCGGTTCCGCCAGGGTGTGTTCCTCTCATGGCCGCATAGCATGCGGCGGCCACCGGGGCGGCGAAACCACCCACATGTGGCCCGAAGATAGGCCCCAGGCCTACCTGGAGAAGAATCCAGTCGGAACCTCCAAGCAGGACGATCAAGCAGCCAAAAAGAACGATAAGCCCACAAAACGAAAATGCAAAAAGGGCTCCCACAACCGTACCAATAATGCCTCCACCAAAAGCAAACAAAAGTGTGTTTACACTCCAGGGATCCATACCTTACCTCCCATTAGCTAGAATGTACTCGCAATCTTCCTCATCATCTCTCTTAAAAAGATTAGTTCTTTATTCCGTTTTTCGTCTCTTAGTGCAAGCACATTGCCCATGAGGGGCTCTGCCAGTTCTCCCGGCAGAACGAATGCGGCGCGCTCCGATCTCAGACTTTCCTGTTCTTTCGGCTCGCGCGACATTAGTTTGGCCCCCCAGGGTCGCACCCCGCAAATCCATGATTTGAATCATCCGGGATGCTCTGGTGACAGCATCGTTTCCCGCAAATTCCCATCGCTTCAGACGATGGGCAATCCCTTCTTGACGAGTTTGCCCATAGAGTCTGCCGTACAGACCGCATCGTAGACCATCTCATCGCTTATCGGGAAGGCATGATTGTGCATTATCTTGCCTGGCAGACATGATGCCTTGACGGCCTCCATCAGCCGCTTCGGCCCAACTTTATCGATATGGAGATCCGCCAGTGTTGAGGGTAAGCCAACCTTGTGACAGAATTCAAAGACCTGCTGGATTGTCTCTTTCGGTCGATTTTCAAGCACAATTTGCACCAAAGTGAGGAACGCAACTTTCTCACCGTGATAGCATTGATGAACCTCCTCGAGGACGGTGAAGCCGTCTTGCATGGAGTGCGCCGCTGCTAGACCCCCACTTTCGAATCCAAGGCCGCTCAGCAGGCTATTGGCTTCCACGATGGATTCCAGGGCAGGGGTGACCCTGTGCTCTTCGCACGCAATTTTGGCCTGCAGCCCGTATTCCATCAGAAGATCAAAACATAAGCGGGCACAAGCCATGGCAGTGGCGGGGGGTTGCCCGCCGGACAGGTTCAGAGCGCCGGACCTGTTGCAGGCATCCGCCTCAAACCAGGTTGCCAGGGCGTCTCCCATCCCGGCGACCAAAAATCGGGCGGGGCCATTGGCAATGATCTGAGTGTCCACAAGAACTACATCGGGATTTCGTGGCGGAAAGAAAAACTCAACGAATTCACCCTTTTTATCATACAGAACTGATAGGCGGCTGGTTGGAGCATCCGTAGAAGCGATTGTCGGTACGATAACCGTTGCCGCTTTCAGGCGTGTGGCGACTACCTTTACCGTGTCGATTGCTTTGCCGCCTCCAGAGGCTAGAACGATATTGCAGTTTTCCTTTTTACCTCGTTCAACGAGCCGATCGACTTCAGCATAAGTGCATTCACCGCCGAATGTTTCTTCTACCTGAAAGATGTTTTTTTCAGCAAAGCTTTTGTTGCGGCCATCCCTGGTTACCGAGAGCCCGGTCTTCCCGCCGACCACGAGCACCCGATCGCCTAGTTGCGCGATCTCGTTACCCACCTCGTAGATGGCGTTGCGACCCTGTACATACTTACCAGGCGCGATCAAAATTCTACTGAATTTGCCCATTTTCGTCCTCCGTTTGTTTGTGTTCTCGTTTGCTCACCCTGTGCTTCCGGAAACTACACTGTTCAATTGTTTGAAGGTTTGTTCCCTATTGGGCCTCAGCGACTTTGCCCTTATTGCGTGGAGCCGCCCAGAGCCCCACTGCTCCGGCTGGGGAGATTTGTCTGGACCGGCAAACAATCAGGGCTCCGCAGCCAGTTTCCCGATGTGGTGTTGTTCGAAATTCGAACACATTGGAGTCTAGTTGTATAGACGTTTAGACAAGAGACGGCTAATTGTCAAGACAATTCTCCATCGATACAATATTATGTCACTACCGTTGAACGGCGCCGTGCAGGGCGCCCGGAAAAACAGCCGAAAACACCGGCAGGGGAACCCGTGGAAGCGTAATCTCGGGCGAACCCGCACACCCGTACAGGGTTATATAAAGGAACAAACGGTAGTGTTGGCAAGGTTGCGGTTCAGGCGCGCGAGCGAGCGGCCAGCGAAGCGAGACTCCAGGCGCGGGGCGCCTGCAAGCGCTTGTCAGGTGCTTGCTGTAAGCTGAAGAGCCGCATTAGCAGCTTGGTCAAGAATACTCCAGATAGTATCAACCCATTCTCGGTGCTCTGGTTTCATCAAGACAGAACGAAGGCACGTTATTGTGTTGCGGTCGGGTTCCATGTGGGCTGCATGAAGATCGAATAACTTAACCGGCAAATCGGCCAATGCAAGATAGAGCTGACGCTGTTCGGCCTCTTCAAAAATCCGGCGTGCAATCTCGGAGGCTTTGCTCACCAGTGCGGCCTGGGGCGCCCAGATGACGATATCGAGTTCTGGCGTGAAGGCGGTGAGGAAGCGTTGATCGGCCCTGAGCTTGCGATACAGCTCCATGGCGGCTTCGCGCGAACTTTGCAGTCCTCGGGCAAATTCGCCGCCTTTGGCTAAAGGGAGCAGTTTCTGCGTGGCCCACAATCCGACCGCTGCTGCCCCGGCCCGCGAGCACTCCAGGCTGATTTCACCGAGGTGCAACTCGTTCGAGCTGAAGTAAGTATACGGCGAGTCGTGCTTGTAGAAATGGCCGACACCGGGATCTTTGAACAACACACAACCGCATCCGTAGGGCTGGAGGCCGTGTTTGTGCGGGTCAATGACGATGGAATCGACCTCTGGAAGCAGGTCGTACGCGCAACGCGTTTCGGCGGTCAAGTTATCGGCCAGTCTGAAGTAGCCGCCATAAGCCGAATCGGCGTGGATACGGAAACCATACTGCTCGCGGAGCCTGAGCAGTTCAGGCAGGGGATCGATTGAACCGGTGGCTGTCGTGCCGATGGTAGCTACAACGGTGCCGATCCCACCATGATCGAGACTTCGTTTCAGCGCTTCGAGTTCCATACGCGCCCGCCGGTCGCAGGGAATGGCTTCATATTCCAGTTTGAGGACGGCGCTGATGCGGCTGTGGGTATAGTGCGCCTGCTCTGAGGCGACAATGCGACTGGCCGGGCTGAGGCGATCGGCTACCCAGAGCGCTTCGAGATTGGCCATCGTGCCGCCACTGGTCAGATGACCCAGATATGTTTGCCAACCGAACATTGCGGCAATTTCGCTCAAGGCTTCTTTTTCCATGCGGGAACTGGCCCGCCCGCCGTCGAGACTATGGTTGTTAGGGTTGATCCAGGTTGCCAGCATCGAAGCGAGCCGCGCCACAGGGTGGGGCGGTTTGAGCATTTGTCCGGCATAGAGTGGGTGAAAGTAAGGGTAATTGTCGTGCAGGCGCTCGGCGACCTCGAGGATGACGCGCTCGATAGGCTGGGTATCCGGAACTGCAGCGCTTGCCGGCGGCAAGCTGGAAAAGCCTGCCTCCAACCTATCAACCGCGTCCCGCAGGATGCGCAGCGAATCCTTTTCCAAAATGGAAGTCGAAGAGTTTTCCACAGTTTGGTCTTTCTTCAGTAAAGTGGGGAAGCCCCGGCGAGAGGTCCCACTACCATTATAAAGTTGCCGGACGTATTCCACTGCTAACCTTTGTACACTTCCGGAAGGAGATGCCCGCAGTAAAGTTTGACCCATGAGCATTGCGATGTCGACATAAGATTCTATTTTTTTCTTGCATTCTCTGTAGAGTGTGGATATATTGATTTCTGCGCTACCCAGCGGAAGGGACCGCCAAGCTGCGAGCGATCCGTATTACTCCAGCCGAGCTGCCAAGCTAAAAAAAGCTTGGCTTTTTTTATTTTAACCTCTTCGATCAAGGGGACACGGCAGTTCGTGTTCGTGTTCGTGTTCATCCCGATGTGAGAGGCCGCAAAAAATTAATGCGGTCGGGAAGAGAATATCTCGCGTCGGTTTCCGGTTAATCGCCAAGTTCGTTCCAATTCTGGTCGTGTTACTGAATTCAGGTCGTGTTACTGATAGAGTATGGGAATATGACAAGAGCATTTTCCTTATTCCCGATATGCTACTGGAATGTGTTGTTCCGTCAGTCATTCCCGACGAGTACTCATATCAATAACTTTTTGTTTTCATTGATGTTTTTAACTGCTCCACAGGTAGCTGGTTTGGATGGCCTTCTTCGACATAGTGTTGGAGCCTGGCCTGACAGGCTGCCCGGGGACTGAGGTGCGGTTGGTGAAAGGCTGGTGTGAAAGGAGGTCACGACCGCTTTCGTTGATGGCAGCTGATCGAAATCGATTGACCTTTAACGGGGAGAAATAAAATGGCCACTGTACCGTATCAAAAAATGGTTGACGAGGCCGTTGGGGCCACGAAGTCCGTCTACAACGTGATCAAGGAGAAAAGAGGCGGGACTTTCACCTTTGACCACTGCAAGCCTTACGTCGATGCCGTTAACAAGATGAAACCGGTCGAAGGTCAGAGCAAGGAGGTTTTCGACCTGCACGTGAAATCCGTAAACGCTCACTACGATATCCTCACCGGTCTGACAAAGACTATCCGGCCGGAGGATGATCCCTTTATCGAGCATTATCAGACGCCGCCGATCCTCGAGATCCTGTATGAAGCCGACCCCAGTTTCAAGGATGCCATGTGGAAGTTCATCGACGCCATCGCGAAGAACAAGGCCCTCATCGGTCTCGAGTCAGTTCGGCGTTATGGAGGCATGTACGGGCTGACCTGCGTCGTGGACTTCGCGCTTTCCGTGGGTTCGGTCTCCAATCTGGTTAATCGTATTCTCAGGCAGATGGATATTCCAAAGCAGCACAAGCAGACCATTCTCGCCTGCAAGTCCTGGGGGATGAATACTTCCTACGGGCTGGGCGGCGCCTTCCGTGCCGCTCTGGAGTCGGGAAAGACCGCTGCTGAGGCGGAACAGGCCGAGGTCGACACACTCCAGTTCATTTACCGTGAACCGGTGGCTGCCCAGGCGCAGCTCATGGATACCCACAATCTGGGCGGGCATGGGCCGCACAGTTCTTTTGACGTTCGCAAATACATGGCCCAGTATAAAGAGAAGATGAAACCGTTTGTGCTGGCGGCGTTTGAAAAGGGCGTCCACCCGGCCAACATCACGGCGGTGCCTGCATTCTGCGTGGGCGAGATCGGCCACCATATAGCTCAGTCCTCCTATAACATGTTCAAGGACGACATGGCCTTCGGGATCTACGAAGCCATGATGGACGTGTTCGCCAACACTTTGCACGCCGGACTGAAGATGAATGCTTTCAAGAGCCAGTGGGATGTGCTGGCCGTGGCGACCGGAGCTCCCGCATGCGCGACGGCCTATCTTTTGTGGCTCGACGCCTTCACCGTGCCCATGGTCGTTGACCTGTTGACCAAGCGCTTCCACAATTACTGTGCCATGAACCCCAAGCGTGGCGAAGCCGATGAACTGCACAACGCCGATTTCATCGATATCATTTCGCGCGGGGAGCAGATCCTCGACATCGAACCCATCGGCAGCGGCGCAAAGATCAAGGGTATCCCTGTGGACCTCAGTCCCATCGACAAACACCCGGTCGTCTCGAATCCGCAACGTTACACCTACCCGGCCTGCGCCATTACGCAGCGCTTTGCAGCTTTGATGAGCATGGCCGACTTTCCCTGCTACCTGACCCCTGAATGCACCACGGCGACGCTTATGACCAACTGCATCGCGCTCAACCCGGCTGTACCCGGCGCGCCGGTGCGTGGTTGCAAGGGCTGCGGGGTCTGCAGCCTCATCAAGCGCAATGTCCCGTATGTTAAGGGCGCATTGAATGGCGCAAAGGGTTACTGCGAGTGGAATTTGGCAGTGTAGACCCGAGGCGTTTGGGATGATGTTTTTCGAGTCCGGAGGAACTTCCTCCGGATTCCAAACGATACTCCCTTAAGAAAGGAAGTGAAAGCAATGGCCAGTGAACCGACATCAATGCAGAAATACCTGGCGGAATTGGTAGGCACTTTCATGTTAGTCTGGATTGGACCAGGCGCAGGTGTAGTAGCCGGTCTGCTGGGCGTGAAGGGATTGGCGGATGTTCTCGCCATTGCATTGGCGTTTGGCATTGCGGTGGCCTCTGCCATCTACGTGGTCGGAAAAATTTCCGGATGTCATATCAATCCTGCAGTGACCATCGGTCTGGCAGTCCGCAAGAGTTTTCCGTGGAGCCAGGTGATTCCTTACATTGGTTTTCAACTGGCAGGCGCAGTCCTCGCATCGTTGCTGTTTGTGGCCTGCCTGGGGACCAAGGCTTCAGTAATGTACGGCTTGGGGGCCACCACCATCAACGCCGGAGCCGGGGTGAGCATTCCTATGGGGATTCTGGGAGAGGCGATCGGCACATTTTTCCTGATGATCACCATCATGGGGGTGGCGGTCGACAGCCGTGCTCCGGCAGGCTGGGCCGGTTGGATAATCGGCATGGCGGTTGCCGGCATCATCATAACCCTGGGGCCGTTGACGGGCGCATCGATCAACCCGGCACGCACCTTTGGGCCCTATATCGGCAATCTGATTTTCGGGGGGCCCAATCCTTGGGATCAGTTCTTCCTGGTTTATTGTGTCGGGCCGATCGTCGGAGCGATTATCGCCGTGTTTGTGTACGACTTTATCGCACCTCAGGAAAAATCGGCCTGAACTGCAGTTGGCAATATGCATGAGCACGGGCCGTAGCGCCTGCGCTCACCAAATAGCGCTTGGGGTTGGTCTCCCACAAAAGAATGATTGCCCCCCATCGGAAGGCTGACCCTATCACTCTAAATATCGAGCAGGAGGGATTGACGTGCAGTGTTATGTTTGCTCACAGACCGGGGTGGAGAGCGAAGCCATTGCCATTTGTATCGTGTGTGGCATGGCCGTTTGCAAGGAACACCTGATCAGGGCCGATGTCGATATGTGGGAAGGAGGCTATCCTTTTCCTCCTCAAAAGTTGAAGAAAAAGTTGCCCAGAGTTTTGTGCCAGGAGTGCTACAGCGCTCTCGTCAAGTAGGAAAAGTGAGGCGATCGTCCCACCGTGAGGCAAAGTGGATTTGTTGACCGTGCAAGCCTCTCCTCCCACGGAGAGGGGGGAGAGGCGCACCCTGCTGCCCCGTTGCCACGCAGCCGGCGCCAAAGTTACAGTACGAACCGGTAGCCCGGCTCGAACGGACCGATCGCGGACAAATCAACCCTAATTCGGTCAAATAACATGAGCGCCAATACCGTTAAACTTTTGGGTATTTCCGGAAGCCCCCGCCACGGCGCCACCGATTTCGCCGTTAAATCGGCTTTGGATTACGCAAAGGAAAAATATCAGGTCCAAACCGAATATTTTACGGCTCGAGGGAAAAAGATCGGTTTCTGCATCCACTGTGACCATTGCGTCAGAAAGCTGGAAGGGTGCATTCAAAAAGACGATGTCCAGGATCTCTATCCAAAACTGGAATGGGCCAACGCCTGGTTGCTGGGGAGCCCGGTCTATCAAGGGCAAATATGCGGGCAGTTGAAGGCTATATTGGATCGCTGCAGGGCATCGGTGGCAAGAAACCCGAAAATCTTCGAAAACAAGATCGGCGCGGCGCTCGCTGTCGGTGGTGACCGGAACGGAGGCCAGGAACCCACCATTCAGACGATAATTGATTTCTACCTGATAAACGATATGATTCCCGTCGGCGGCGGGTCGTTTGGAGCCAACCTGGGCGGCGCGGTCTGGTCCAGAGACAAAGGTGCAGAGGGCGCAGCGGATGACGCCGAAGGAATCAAAGCCGTTTGCCGAACCGTGGATCGTCTGATCGGAGTCGCTTCCTTGATCCATAAATGATCCGTCACCACGTGGGGAGAGATAACCATGGCTGTGAGAATTGTCTGGGGTATAACGGGCTCCGGGGATCGCATCGCGGAAGTGTTCGAAGTGATGCGTGAACTGGCAGGACACAAGGAACTGGAGATCACTTCGGTTTTGTCCAAAGCTGCCGTTAAGGTCGTAAACTGGTACAAGCTCAAAGAGAAGCTGGATAGCATTTCAAAAAAAGTCTTTATCGAAGAAGATGCCAATACGCCATTCATTGTAGGACCTCTACAGATCGGTGAGTTTGACTGCCTGTTGGTTGCTCCTGCAACGGCTAACACCGTAGCAAAAGTGGTGAACGGAATTGCGGATACAATCATAACGAATGCCATATCACAAACAAATAAGACGAATACACCCATATATATTCTTCCGGTAGACCAGAATAAAGGGACTGCTACCACGATCCTTCCAGGGGGGAAGAAACTGGAACTTACGATGCGTGATGTGGACATTGAGAATTCAAACAAACTTAAGACAATGCATGGCATAATTACGTTAGCACATCCTCGTGATATAAAGACTGCTTTGGATAAACATTTACAGTAATATTGCAAATTCATCAGTTATTAGTATTTTTAATGTACATTTTCTGTTATTTCGCCACATCAATTTGAGGGATTGCCGAAGATCATAAGTAGCTAGATGGTAGTTCCAGGTATGGATATCACTTGTTGAGGTGCAGAATGCGCATAACTGTCAAGACAGGTTGTAGGCTTCATCTCGGTTTCTTAGATCTAACCGGAGATCTCGGCAGATTATACGGAAGCATCGGAGTTTCCCTGGAGAATCCCGGAACCGTTATTACAGTGGAAAAATCCCGGCAACTCTTTGTCGAACACGGTAACAACACCGAGAAGACGATTTTAGACATTGTGGCGCGGTTTTCTCAACATTATCAATTGCTGCCTGCGACGAAAATTCATCTGGTAGACGGTATCCCCAAGCATTCGGGGCTCGGTTCCGGAACCCAACTCGCGTTGGCGGTCGCAACAGCTCTGGCAAGAATGTTCGACATAGATGTGAGTGTGAGGGAAATATCCGTCATAATGGACAGGGGCAAACGATCGGGGGTGGGCATCGCCTGCTTTGAAGCAGGGGGATTCATTGTAGATTCCGGCCGCAAGAATGCCGGCAAAGACGTCGTTGGCGGACCGCCCTCCGTAATCTTCAGGCACGATTTTCCTGCAGGCTGGTGTTTTGTCATCGTTATTCCCGAAGCAGCAAAGGGCTTGTTCGGAAGAGAGGAAGAGTACGCGATGAGCAGCCTGAACCCTTCCAGGAGGATTTCCGAAGAAATATGCCGGTTGACTCAGATGAAGCTGCTGCCCGCCCTTATCGACCGGGATATAGTGGAATTCGGCGAAGCTCTTACTGAAATCGACATGAGAACGGGCATGTATTTCGAGCGGGCACAGGGGGGCATCTACAAGGATGCGATCACGAAAGATCTGGTAAGATTCATGCTTGAGTGCGGAGTCAACGGGGTTGGGCAAAGCTCGTGGGGGCCGACCATATATGGCTTGGTGGATGAGGACAGAGCACCGGTCGTGGCGGACAAAGTGAAGAATTTTCTTGCTGAAAGAAAGATGGGCTGTGAGGCGTTTGTTTCCCAATGCCGCAACAGAGGCGCGGAGATAACCATAAGCGACTAGAGATGCGCGGTGGCAGGGGAAAATGCCGTCGTGAAGACAAGAGGTTATCAGGATTCATTTTCGGAAGAGTGCGACATCCCGCCCTTGGATTGGAAGCCGGTCCCGTCGCGGCGTGCGGACAGGGGCAGGCTGCCGCATCGCAAATGACCCTGGTTGGAGGCTCGCCTCGCTCGATGGCGTTCGAGGGGATCACGAGGGGGAATGAAGATGAAAAAGATTCTGATTCAGTTGGATAGCGACAGAATAGCGAGCAGTTTCGATGCCATTACGGCCTATGACGCAGGCGTAGACCGAGTGCTCCTCTATGGGGGAGTCGCGCCCGATGAGGTGCGCGGCATAGTCTATGGAGCGATGTTCACTCGCGGGGTGGGGGATTTAAAGAACTCGGCCGTGTTCATTGGAGGTTCCAGCGTACCCAGGGGCCAAGCGTTGCTCGATGCGGCGAAGGCCGCCTTTTTTGGGCCCGTGCGCGTGTCTCTCATGCTCGATGCCAATGGCTGCAACACGACTGCCGCCGCCGCCGTAGCCAAAATTCGCTCCAAAGGCGATGTGACGGGGAAAAAGATAGCGGTGCCGGCAGGTACGGGGCCGGTCGGGCTCCGGGCGGCCGCTTTACTGGCAAGGGAGGGAGCGATGGTGACGCTCAGTTCTCGCACCCTGGCGCGCAGTGAGACAGCCTGTGCCTCCATCAAAGAAAGGTTCGGCGTTGAAGTCAGCCCGGCCGAGGCGGCGGACGCAGAAGGAACCGCCCGCGTGCTCGAGGGCGCTTATGCAGTGCTGTGTTGTGGCGCGGCCGGCGTTACACTGGTCCCCGAATCGATCTGGTCGAATCATCCCACGCTGCAGGTGCTGGCCGATGTGAACGCCGTTCCGCCCCTCGGTATCCAAGGGACCGAATCCGGTTGGGCGGGCTATGAGAAACACGGAAAGAGCATTTTTGGCGCCATCGGTATCGGCGCTTTGAAAATGAAGGTGCACCGGGCTTGCGTAGCCCGGTTGTTCAACCGGAATGACCTCGTGCTCGACGCCGAAGAGATCTACGCCACTGCCAAAGAAATTGAGTGACGATGAGTATTCTCGTTGTTGGCGTAAGCACGCGCGCCATTGCCGAGTCTGCAGTGAGGGCAGGCTGTCGGGTTGTCACAGTGGATTATTTCGGCGATCGCGACCAAAAAGAACAAGTCGAGAACCATTCGCTTCTGCGAGACTTCAAAATCCCCTTCAGTGCGAGAGGTCTCCTGGCAGCGAGTCGGCGCCTTGAATTCAGTTCCGTCGGGTACATCTCGAACCTCGAAAATTACCCTGAAATCGTTGCGGAATTTGCGAAAAGGGGCCGTCTGCTAGGCAATACGCCGGATGTTCTGCGTGATGCGCGTGACTGGCGGCAACTCAGGCGGCTCTGCCGCGAGGAAAACATTCCGCTGGCCGTGACGCTCCTGCCCGGGGAGGAGAAGGAAGCCGTCCGGGAGTTCCGGTGGCTCTTGAAACCGGTGCGCAGCGGCGGCGGACACGGCATCCGTTTTTGGGATGGGTCGCGGTTGAAAGGGACTCACGTCCTGCAACGGTTTGTGGAAGGACGGCCCGCCTCGGCAGCCTTCGTGGCGGACGGAAAGAACAGTGTGGTTATCGGGATCTCAGAGCAACTCATCGGATGTCGGGAACTCGGAGCCCGGGAATTCGCCTGGTGCGGCAATCTCTTGCCGTTGCAACTGGATCTCCCGAGCAGGGCGGCCTTCCTTGAAAGTGTAGAAACCATGGCTGCGCGGCTCGCTCGCCGTCTCGGTTTACGTGGAGTGAACGGATTGGACCTTGTGGTAGCGTATGACGCCAACGGCTGCCCCACTCCGTTCCTGACCGAGGTGAATCCCCGCTACACCGGGTCCATGGAATTGGTGGAAAGAGCTTATGGGCTCAATGTTTTTTCTCTTCACCTCGATGCCTTGGCCGGGAGACTGCCTCAGTTTTCATTGGCGCAACATATTGAGGGCCCTTTCGCCGGCAAAGGGATTGTGTTCGCCAGGCGCGCGTCCACCGTGCCCGAGACAATGGGGGGAGTGGAGCGAGGGAGAAGAGACATTCCCTTTCCCGGAGACCGAATAAAGGCAGGCCATCCGATTTGCACGGTGTTTGGAGAAGGAGACGTGAGGGGATCGTGCCTGGAAAATCTATTGGCAAATGCCGGAGCCGTTCGCCGTGAGATCGGAGATGAACTGGAGGACTACGTTGAGTGAAAATTTCATACTCGTAACTGGGCGGACGGTCAAACAGGCGAGCGGCTTGCACAAGGGAAAAGATACGGACGCGTACCGCAGGGCGGTCACGGTGGTGGAAATGAACCCGGAAGACATGGCCCGTCTGGGAATCGGCGAGGGACGGCTCGTCCGGCTGCACACCTCTGCAGGGCAGATGGAGGCGCCGGTTCATGCCGGAGCACTCCCCCTGAAGATGGTGTTCATTCCCATGGGACCCGAGGCAAATAAACTCGTCGGCCCCGAGACGGATGGCACGGGGATGCCGAGTTTTAAAGGACTGACGGTGGAAGTGGAACCGGCATGAAGACTGTTGTCGAAAATGTAACGTGCACCTTTTGCGGGTGTCTCTGCGACGACATCACAGTCGAAGTGGAGGACAACCGGATCAGTCGCGTGCGGCGAGCGTGCGCCAACGGGCGTGGGATATTTCTCGACTACGACCCCACTCCCAAAAAGCCTACCGTTGCCGGCCGGGAAGTTGAATGGGAGGACGCCGTCGCGGCAGCGGCGGAGATTCTGGTCCGGGCGGACAGCCCGCTTATCTATGGACTCAGTTCATCGGCCTGCGAAGCTCAGAGAAAGGCGATCGAACTGGCTGACCTGATCGGGGCGATCGTGGACACTACTTCATCGGTATGCCACGGACCGACCGGCCTGGCCATGCAGGCTGTCGGCGAGCCCACTGCCACTTTGGGAGAAGTACGGAATCGCGCCGATCTGCTCATCTTCTGGGGATGCAACCCCGCAGCGTCTCACCTCCGCCATTTCGAGCGCTATTCACTGAACGCTCAAGGCACGCTTGTCCCGAACGGACGCCGGGATAGGACGATGGTTGTTTTTGATGTGCGCCCCACCGCAACCGCAAAGGCAGCCGATCAGTTTTTCCAGGTTCTGCCGGATAGCGACTTCGAGGTGTTGGCGGCGCTTCGGGCGCTGGTACAGGGAAAGGAGATCGAGTCGGATTCCGTCGGCGGAATCCCTCTCGGACGATTGCGGGACTTGACGGAGCGTATGAAGGCATGCCGGTTCGGGGTTTTTTTCATGGGCATGGGGCTCACCATGAGCCGTGCGCGCGATATCAACGTGAGAGAGCTTTTTGCGCTGACAGCTCAATTGAATGAGTTCACCCGCTTCATCGTCATTCCCATGAGAGGGCATGGCAATGTGGCCGGGGCAGACCAGGTGCTCACCTGGCAAAGCGGTTATCCTTTCGCGGTGAGTTATGCGCGCGGCTACCCTCAGTATGGCCCAGGTGAATTCAGTGCGGTCGACGTGCTTGTGCGCGAAGAAGCTGACGCGGCGTTGATTCTCGCCTCGGACCCCGTTGCGCACTTTCCCCATGCGGCCGCCATGCAACTGAAACGCATCCCGACCATCGTTATCGATCCGGTGGTAAACCTGACGGCAGATACGGCTCAGGTCTTTTTCCCCACGTGTTGTTACGGGGTCGATGCTGAAGGCGTTTCGTATCGAATGGACAACGTACCGATCAGACTCCGCGGGGCGCTCCCCACCGTGCGCCCCACGGATGAGTCGGTACTCGACGCGATTATAGAGACGGTAAAGCGATGTTAGGAATACTCAACGGCAAAGTCTACGATCCCTCCAACAGTGTCGAGGCACAGGTGCGGGATGTCTGGGTAAAGGATGGACGCATTGTGTCCGCGCAGGACGTGGATTGCGAGAAGGCGGAGATAATCGATGCTTCGGGGTTGGTGGTCATGGCCGGAGGGGTTGACGTCCACAGCCATGTCGTGGGCTCGAAAGTGAATGCCGCCCGTAAGTTTCGTCCCGAAGACCATTACGGCAACACGCGCGAACGGACGGCCCTCACCCGTTCCGGGTCGGGATTCACCGTCCCGTCCACCTTTCTGACGGGATATCTTTACGCGGAAATGGGCTACACCACGGTCATGGAAGCCGCTACCGCACCTTTAGTGGCGAAACATACCCATGAGGAACTCGAAGACACTCCTATGCTGGATATGGGGGCCTTCATCACGATGGGCAACAACCACTTCATCATGGAGTGCATTCGTGACGGATTGATGGAAAAGGCACGGGACTATGTCGCCTGGCTCCTTAATGCAACCAAGGGCTACGCTATCAAAATCGTCAATCCGGGCGGTGTGGAGAACTGGAAATGGAGGCGCAACGTGGGTGAACTCGACGACGAGGTGATCGGCTTTGGCGTCACTCCTCGTCAGATTGTGACTACGTTGGCCCAGATTGCCGAAGAACTGGGTTTGCCTCATCCGATTCACGTCCACGGCATCAATCTGGGCCGGAGCACCAGCGCCCGCACAACTATCGAGACCATGGCGACCATCGAAGGGCGGCGGGCTCATTTTTGCCACCTTCAGTTCCTGAGTTACGGCAAACAGGCCGGCACTCTGCATCGCTCCGAGGCCGCTAAAGTAGCGGCCATGGTTAATGCGAACCCCAACCTGACGGTGGATGTGGGGCAGATCGTATTCGGCGAGGCCACCACCATGACTTCCGATGGTCCCCTGCAATATGGGATACACATGCAGACCGGCAACAAGTGGATGAACGACGACATCGAAAACGAGACCGGAGGCGGCATCGTTCCCATTCGTTATTCGCGAAACAATGCGATCAACGCCGTAATGTGGCGCACTGGACTCGAGTTGGCATTGCTCATCGACAATCCGTGGCAGGTGCTTCTCACTACCGATCATCCGAATGCGGGACCATTCATACATTACCCTCAAGTGATAAAGTTATTGATGGACCGCGGCTACCGATCCGCGATGTTCGAGAGGCTCAACCCCAGGGGGCGCAAGGGCGCGTTGCTTCCGGAACTCCATCGCGAGTACTCTCTCAGCGATATTGCCGTTGTCACCCGCGCCGGCCCTGCCCGCGTTCTCGGCCTGAAACACAAGGGACACCTGGGTGTAGGCGCCGACGCCGACATAACCGTCTACGCGGACCTGGATGACAAGGAGGAAATGTTCGCCCGGCCCCGATATGTAGTAAAGGAAGGCGTCGTTGTGGTAGTCGACGGCGCTCTGGTTCGGGAACGGCGGGGGAAAACGCTCTATGTTGCTCCCGCATACGACACGGGAATCGAGGCCGATATCCGCGAACACTTTCGGAAGAATTACACCATTTCTATTGACAACTTTTCAGTCCATGCAGATCATTTCCCGCATCGCGAGATGGTCTGTTGCCGGTAGGAGCCATGGCGAGTCTCAATCGAGTTTATTTGGGCCTGGGCAGTAACCTGGGAGGCCGGCAGAGCAACCTCCTTCAGGCGCTGCAGTACATCCAGACGCGAGTATCCATAAAAAGAGTATCGTCTTTCTATGAAACCGAGCCGGTGGGATATGACGACCAGCCCAAGTTCCTGAATGCCGTCTGCTATGCCGAAACGGAACTCTCCCCCGGCGACATGCTGAAGTTCATCAAGTGGATCGAAAAGAGAATGGGCAGGATTGAATCTGTTCGAAATGCTCCCCGCCTCATAGACATAGATATACTTTTCTACAACGATATCGCTGTCGCTTCAGATGAGCTTCAGATCCCCCACTCTCGTTTGCACGAAAGAGCCTTCGTCCTCGTCCCTCTGGTGGAAATCGCTTCGGACCTGGTCCATCCGATACTTAAAATAACCGTGGAAGAAATGCTGCGCAGAGCCGAACCGGCTGGGGTCCGCAGGGTCGAACGGAACCTCAGGCTGCGACTCGAACGCGACGTTCAGGATGCAGCGCCCAGCGTAGCCGTCAGCCTGAGCCGCGCTGGGGTCACGAATTTGCGCCGCATCATTCACATAGCCAACGGCAGCCAGGGTATCCTTTTTTATGCCGAATTGGACCTCTACGTGGATGTGAAACCCGAACAGACCGGAGTTCACATGTCGCGCTTCAGCGATGTGCTGGAGTCGCTCGCGGCCGAAATAGTACTGGAACCCTCACCGGACATTGAATCTCTTGCTGAAAGGCTGGCTCGGCAGATAGTGCACACCCAGTCCGCCATTCGCTCCGAAGTGCATATCCGCGCGCGCGCTCCACTGATGAAAGTCACCCCCATCTCCGCAAGACCGGTGGAAGAGATCTACACTTTGATCGGCATCGCTTCCAGCACTCGTGAAAACACCAGGCGCCTGGTGGGTGTCGAGACGGAGGGGATGACGGTGTGTCCGTGTGCTCAGGACATGGTGCGAAGCCACTCGAAGGACTTGCTGACGGCCGAAGGGTTTACATTGGAAGAGGCCGGACGTATAGTTGACACCATCCCCATGGCTTCTCACAATCAGCGGGGAAGAGGCACGCTGCTGATCGGGTCCGAGATGAAGGTGAGGGCCGAGAATCTGGTGTACATTGTGGAGGCGTCGATGAGTTCAGAGACTTACGAACTCCTGAAGCGCACGGATGAGTTTTTTATTGTCAACAAGGCCCATCGCAATCCCAGGTTTGTGGAAGACGTGGTGCGCGAGATGCTGCGCAACGTGGTGGAAATCTATCCCGATTTGCCGGATCACGCTTTCGTCCTGGCCAAGCAGGAGAACTTCGAGGGCGTTCATAAGCACAACGCTTTTGCGGAACGATTCGGCACCCTGGGAGAAATCCGCCGTGAGATGATAGGAAAAGATCACGTGGTCCGGCACACGTCTCTGGAAGAGTGGCTCAAAGGATAGGATGTGTTTCGTGTCGAGGTAGGCAAAGGCGATTTGCGTTTCAGCGCTGCGCATTTCATATCGTTTCTCGGCAAGTGCGAGCGGTTGCACGGCCACAATTATGGCGTCTCGGTGGTTTTGGAGGGCAACCTCAGCCGGGAGGGCTTAGTTTTCGATTTCGTGGAGATAAAGAAGATTGTCCGCGAAATTTGCGATTCGCTCGATCATCGCTTCCTTTTGCCGTTCGAAAGCTCGTGTCTCCAAATTCAGAAGACCGGGGAAGAATGGGTGATCCATTTCGGGAACAGGCGTTATGTCTTCCCGTCTTCGGACGTGTTCGTCCTGCCGGTGGACAACATCACTGCCGAGCGGCTGGCGGAGTATATCTGCAAGCGCATCATGGAGACCCTTCAGCCCAGGGCCGGGAACCTCGTCGCCGTCACCGTGGGAGTGGAAGAGGCTCCAGGACAAACCGCTCACTATCGGCACTCTTTCACGGCCGAAGTTCCTCCTCAAATCACTTAGCTTGGTCCGCTGAAGCCGGCCGATGCCTGGCAACTATTCATGCTCTTCCCGAACACCACAAGGCGATGAAAAGGAACCTCTCGGTACGGAAATCGGCAATGCCGGTTGCATGGTCTCAACCCGCTTTCCTCTCTTTGGGGGGTCCATCGGTATCTGAAAATGCCTGATTACCTGTTCGTGACCGGCAAACTGGCCGCAGATTCCCTCAGGCTCACTCTGGAGAAAATGGAGCCCGGCTTCGACTACGTGCTGGAGGTCCTGGACATTTCCGTGGCGGGTTTGATGAGCGTCGAATGGATCGCCCGGCACGTCTCCGATGCCCGTGGGTGCGGGCAGGTCATGATCCCGGGTCTTTGCGGCGGTGACCTTTCGCTCATCAGGGAACGCGTGGGTGTGCCGGTGGTCCGCGGCCCCGGCGATTTGAAGGACATTCCCGCGTTCTTCGGCCACGAGTCCGTGCGGGAGGGTTACGGCGGGTATCATGTGAAAATCCTGGCTGAGATAGTGGACGCCTATCGCATGTCCCGGCAGGATATCCTGGCCATGGCGGAGTACTACCGTGGCAGCGGGGCGGATATCATCGATCTTGGCTGCCCCGCCGGGGGTGGGTTCCAGGGAGTGGGAGGGGTCGTGGCAGAGTTGAAGCAGCGTGGGTTCACGGTCAGCGTGGACAGCTTCGATGCCGGCACCATCCGGGAAGCCGGCGAAGCCGGCGTGGACTTCGTGCTGAGCATCAACTCGGGAAACCTGAATTTGGCCCGCGACCTTCGGTGCAAAGTAGTGGTAATCCCCGATTTCGGGGAAGGGCTGGAGTCATTGGAGCGGAACGCCGCCCAGTTGGCGCAATGGGGCGTGCCCTACATAATGGACCCTATTTTAGATCCCATCAATTTCGGTTTCACTGAGGCATTGCATCGCTTTTACGAAACGCGGCGGAGGTTCCCCGGCGCCGAGATGCTCATGGGAGTGGGCAACCTTACCGAACTCATCGATTCGGACAGCATCGGCATAAACGCCCTGATGGCCGGGGTGCTCACCGAACTGAAGATAGACTATGTTCTCACTACCGAGGTAATCAGTTGGACTCGGGGAGCTGTTCGCGAATTGGACCTCGCCCGCAGACTGATGCATTATGCAAACCTGAACCGGCTATTGCCGAAAAATATAGACGCCGGGTTGATCGCGCTTAAAGACCCGCCGTATGAACCGTACAGCGAAGCTGAGTTGCGACGGATGCAAGAGCAAGTGCGGGACAAAAACTTCCGTATTTTTACAGATAACCGGAGGATTTATGTTTTCAACCGCGACGTCTTCATATGCGGCAGAGATCCCGACGAGATTTTCGCTCAATTGAAACCGGAAGACGTTTCTCATGCTTTTTATCTCGGGCGGGAGTTGGAACGTGCCTCCCTGGCCGTGCACCTGGGCAAGAGATACACCCAGGAGTCAAACCTGCGTTGGGGTTACCTGAGCGAAAGGTGGGATACGCCATGAGCGGCGTGCGGCGCGCTGTTGGCATCGATCCGGGTACGAAAAGCTTCGACATTTGCGGATTGGAGGGCAACCGCCTTTTCCTGGATAGATCTATCCCCACAGCGGATGTCAGCGCCAATCCGCAGGCGCTGGTGGACCTGCTGCAGGCGGCGGCCCCACTGGACATGGTCGTCGGACCGTCCGGCTATGGATTGCCCTGGATTGCAGCCCGAGACCTGGGACCGCGAGAAGTGGATCTTCTCCTCCTGAGCGAAGAGCGGGATTCCGGCCGGGGTGCCGTCATAGGGGGAATGCGCAGAATGCTCGATTTACTCAAAGAGAGCGGCCTGCCGATTTTTTTCGCTCCCTCTGTTATTCATCTTTCCACGGTTCCGCCGCAGCGCAAGGTGAACCGGGTCGACATGGGCACTGCTGACAAACTGTGCGCCGTGGCGTTGGGCATATACGACCAGTCGAAGCGCCTTAATCTCGATTATGAGGCGACTTCCTTCATCTACGTCGAACTGGGCTCGGCCTTCAGTGCGGCGATCTCGGTGGAAAACGGAAAGGTGGTGGACGGCCTCGGCGGCACTTCGGGTCCGATGGGATATCTGGCCCTGGGGGCCATGGACGGCGAATTGGCCTATCTCCTCGGCAGCTTCCACAAAGAAGTCCTTTGCACCGGCGGAATGGCCCACATTGCGGGCCACCCGGAGACAGCTCCCGAGGAACTGATGGCCCGTACGGGCGCCGATGCCCGTTGCGGTCTTGCCCTGGAGGCTTTTCTGGAGAGTCTCGTGAAGTGTGTGTGCGCCGAGACGGCCATTGTCCGGTCGCCCCGGGAGATCCTTATATCGGGCCGTCTCTGCCGTGTCGAAGGGTTTGCTCGGGAGGTGATTCACCGACTCTCACGTTTCGCCCCGGTACACAAGGTCGAAGGTTTTGCCCGCATCGCCAAGGAAGCCGCACAGGGAGCCGCCCTTATCGCTGAGGGACTGGCCGGCGGCATGTATGAAAGGTTGATCGACGTAATGCGCCTGCGCGATGCCGGCGGTGCGTCTCTTGATCATATATGCGTAGACGGAGCGGAAAGCCTGAGACGAAAGTACTTGAGTTAGTTTCCGTCCGGAAACCTACCCTGCTGCTCCGGCGAATGGGTTTGTAGTCCCCCTTTTCAAAAGGTGGATTTAGGGGTATTTTAGGGTGGATTCGGCTTATTACGAACCCAAATTCCCCCTGCCCCCTTAAGGAAGGGGTGTTCGGCACTGGCGCTCCCCCACGAGTGGTGTTTCCGGATGGACACTGGTTAGCAGTGCCCGACCCATGTTGAAAACTTGGCCAGGGAGGGTGGAACTCGAACACGTGCATATCAACAACGTAGAGATCGAAAACACCTTTGCCGAGGCCTTCGAGATGTGGGCCAGCCGGTTAATAGTCACGGCGACCAACGACCGTTGGGCCATGACTGCGGCCCAGGCCGCCACCGGCTTCGCGACATCCATTATCGCCTGCGGCTGCGAAGCGGGCATCGACGGGGTCCTCTCCCCGGAGCAAACGCCCGATGGCCGCCCTGGCGTTATCATGCTCTTTTTCACGATGTCGAGTAAGGACATGGAAAAAGTTCTACTGAACCGGGTGGGACAGTGCATCATGACTTCCCCCACCTCGGCGTGCTACGACGGCCTTCGGGCAGATACCAAAGTGAAGACGGGTGGCAAGCTTCGCTTTTTCGGCGATGGGTTTCAGAGCAGCAAACTGCTCGAAAAGCGACGGTTATGGCGCGTTCCCGTGATGGACGGAGAATTCGTCATCGAGGAGAGTTTCAGCATGCAGAAGGCCATAGGCGGCGGCAACTTTCTCATTCTGGCGGAGAGCGAACGAGCGGCGCTGTCGGCGGCCGAGGCATCTGTAGACCAAATGTGCCCCGTGCCGGGAATCATCATGCCTTTTCCCGGAGGAGTCGTAAGGAGCGGGAGCAAAGTCGGATCGAGGTACAAGGGACAGTTCGTCTCCACCAACACTGCTTATTGTCCTACCATCCGGCGCCAGGTGGCTTCAGCATTGCCCGAAGGCGTCAATTGCGTCATGGAGGTCGTTATCGACGGTCTCGACGAAGGAGCGGTGAGAGAAGCGATGCGGGTGGGCGTCCAGGCCGCCTGCCGTGCCGGAGTGGTGCGCATTTCGGCTGGGAATTACGGCGGCAAGCTGGGCCGCTATCACTTCCATTTGGGTGAAATAATGGGTGTGAGCCAAGTTGACGGTGACGTTTGACGGCTACAAACCAATTCAGATGGATGTGGCGCCTGAGGCCCGCCCTTCACTCGAAACCGGCAGGCTGTCCAGGCTGATTTTTAAAAAAGTTCGGAGTCGGGAAGGAGCGAACCGTGGGCTGCGTATCCTGTGCCGGATTGATGAAGCAATCCGCAGACGAAAGGGATATCGTCACTCTGCGGTTAAGGGCGCCAACCACGATCCCTATCGAGGCCGACAGTATCTGTCCGGACCTCTTCGTCAGCCGCACCCTGGCGGAGATTAAGGCTCTGCCCGCGTTTTACGGCCGCCGGAAGGTGACGCTGGGAGACCTCTTTGAAATCGAGGGCGATCGTTCCGACCGCGTGGTGGTCGAGGGCGACCTGCGGCATGTCAAGAAGATCGGGCTACGGATGAGCCATGGCCTGGTCTTGGTGCGGGGTAACGCAGGGCTGCACCTGGGCGCTTACATGCGAGGAGGTGAGATCGTTGTCGAAGGCAATGCTTCGGACTGGGCGGGAGCGCAAATCCAGGGGGGGTTCATCCGGATAAAAGGGAACGCTGGTCACCGCGTCGGTGCTGCTTACCCCGGCGAGAAACGTGGCGCCAACCGGGGAACGATCATTGTTGAAGGCGATGCCGGCCGGGAGGTCGGCGCAAAGGCCCGGCGCGTGCTCATTGTCGTTCAGGGCAATGTAGGCGAATTTGCAGGGGCCTACATGGTCGCCGGTACGATAATCGTTTTGGGCCGCCTCGGGAAGCGGGCCGGGGCCGGCAACAAGCGAGGGACCATCTTGGCTCTGGGCGAACCTCCCGATATTCTCCTGACCTATCGTTATGAATGCACGATTCGCCCGGTGTTCCTGCGCTGCTATCTGCGGCGCCTGCTCGATTGGGGATTGCCGGTTCCTGCAGCGGCTGTAGATGGGGACTTTCGTCGTTACAGCGGCGACATTACAGCGCTCGGAAAGGGGGAGATTCTCGTCTATGCTAAGCCTGAATGAGCGATCCCTAAAGATCCTCCGTGATATGATCGGCGAGGCGGAAGCCCTTGAATTGGAGGTGACGCGGCTCAGCAACGGGACGACACTGGTGGATGCGGGAGTGAATGTTCCGGGATCGCTTGAAGCCGGACGCCTTTTCGCAGAGGTCTGTCTGGGCGGCTTGGGGAAAGTGCTCTTCTGCGAGATCGGCTACGGCGAATTGTCATTTCCCGCTGTGAGCGTTACGGTCGCTCGACCGGCGCTCGCATGCATGGCGGCTCAATATGCCGGATGGGCCGTAAAGGTGGATGAGACTCAATCATCCAGGGCGTATTTCGCCATGGGTTCCGGTCCGGCCAGGGCTTTATTCCTGGGGGAACCGTTATTCCGGAAGCTGGACTACCGGGACCGGTCCGAAGTCGCAGTTCTGGCTTTGGAGAGCCGCAGCCTTCCATCGGAAGAGGTTGCTGGATGGATAGCCGGCAAATGCCGGATCTCTCCCGACCGGCTCTCTCTTCTGGTCGCTCCCACCGCCAGTCTGGTGGGATCGGTGCAGGTGGCGGCAAGGGTAGTCGAGACGGGTTTGCACAAGATGCTGGAGGTCGGTTTCGACATCGGCTCTGTGATATCCGGCTTCGGGACCTGTCCTGTGGCGCCCGTCGCCTGCGATGACCTGCGGGCTATCGGACGCACCAACGACGCGGTTCTCTACGGGGGAAAGGCATGGTATACCGTGCGTGGAGACGATGGACGGATTGAAAGCCTGGTGAAAGGACTTCCATCTTCGGCATCGAGGGATTACGGAACGTCCTTCTACGACCTTTTCCAACGCTACGGGGGGGATTTCTACAAGATCGATCCATTGCTTTTCAGTCCTGCGGAGGTTTCCATCAACAATGTGGCCAGCGGGCGTTTTTTCCACGCAGGGAGCGTCAACCTCGACCTTATAGGGCAGATGTTTCTGGAATGAGAATCGGCATTGTCGGACGGCGTGGCAGTTGGTATGTAACGGCCCTGCAAACGGTGCTGGCCCGGCGTGGCATCGACGCCCCATGTTTTCCAGTCACCCGCCTTACGGCCCGCCTGGGTGGGGGGACGCCCATGGTCGCATGCTGCGGCGAGCCGATGGAGAGCTGCGATGTCCTCCTGGTGCGGGCCATTCCCGGTGGTTCTCTCGAACAGGTCATATACCGAATGGACACTCTGCACCGTCTCGAGAACGCAGGGGTCAGGGTCATCAACTCAGCCTCGACCATCGAGCGGTCGGTGGACAAATACTACACGCTGACTCTCGCCGAGGCTGCAGGACTTCCCACACCTCGAACGATAGTCGCTGAGCGCTTTGACGACGCTCTGGCCGCATACCATGAACTGGCCGGTGACGTTGTCCTCAAACCCCTTTTCGGCTCTGAGGGCCGGGGCATTGTGCGCATCACCGATGTCGACTGCGCATACCGGGTCTTCAAAGCGCTCGAGCTTGGCAACTACGTCTATTACCTTCAGGAGTACGTTCCCCACAGCAACGAAGACATCCGGGTTTTCGTGATAAATGGAGAACCCGTCGCTGCAATGGTGCGGAGGGGAAAGAGCTGGAAAACAAACATTGCCAATGGCGCGTCGGCGGCTTCGCTGGTTCTCGACGACACTCTCCGTCGGATGAGTATTGACGCAGTCCGGGCATTGGGCGCCGTATATGCGGGAGTGGACATCCTGCCGTGCGAGGGCGGGGGATACATGCTGATAGAGGTTAACGGCATCCCCGGCTGGCGCGGCCTCCAATCCGCAACCGGGATCGACGTGCCCGAACTTCTGGTGGATCACATATTGAACGGAATGCAATGATTCCTTTACCCGCAGATGAGGTTGCCTGGGCGGCGCAACTGGCGTGTATTCTGGAAGTAAACGCCTGGAAACCCGGCAACGTATCGAGAATGCATGACTTTGCGGATTGCCGTTTCGAAGACTTCTTGATCAGTGCAGTGGCCATCGGGCCTGCATTTCGTGAAGCAGCCCGATCTCCTGTGGGAAAGACCATATTAGAGGCGGTAAGAGCCACCCGCGGACTGGTGGGCACGAACACCAATCTGGGCTTGGCCATCGCCCTCGCTCCTCTTGCGAAAGCGGCCGGGATCGGGCATCCCGATGGACTGCGGGCGGCCGTCCTGGAGGTGCTGGAGGGTCTCAGCGTCGAGGACGCCCGGATGGCATATGAAGCGATCCGGGTTGCTTCGCCGGCCGGATTGGGCAATGTGCAACGATGCGATGTGTACGGCGGGGACGCTGATGTGACGCTGCGCGCAGCGATGGAATTGGCCCGGGACCGCGATGCCCTGGCTAGCGAATACGTTACCGGATTCGAATTGGCTTTCGACGTCGGGTACGCCACGTTGCTGATACACTGGGAAGCTGGGCGCAGATTGTCGGACTCCATTCTCCAGACGTTTCTAACGATTCTTGCCCGAAGGCCCGATTCGCTGATCGCGCGCAAGAACGGGCCGGCTGCCTCCGAACGCGTTTCCGGGCTGGCACAGGGCGTTCTGAAGGATGGCGGGGTTTTCTCCGAAGAAGGTCTGGAGGAACTGAAGAATCTGGACCTGGAACTTCGTGACGAGCGGCACCGCCTGAATCCGGGAACAACGGCGGACCTCGTGGCCGCTGCAATTTTCGTTTTCCTCGTCGAAGGCCGGAATTTGTACAGCTTCAAGGACCTTCTGAAGTGCTGGTGATCCGCTCGGCTTTACGGTCTCACGGCCTGCAAATCCTGGGGAGTGATCCATCCACGGTGAAGGGACGTGGCGATCAGAACGCCGCTTACGTTCATGGATGCCAGTTGCTGCAGATCCTGAGGCGTGCGGACGCCTCCTCCCGCGATGATCGAGATTTCGGGGAAACGGCTGCTTGCCTCTTTCACCAGCGACCAGGCCGGCCCACCTCCGGTGCCCACCAGGTCCAGGGTCAGGATAATAAATTGCGACCATCCTTGCCGAGCCATCAGGTCGAGTGCAGCCAATGGGTCGGCATCATGCAGGGCGGGGCAGCGAGAGCGGACGCGGCCTTTTACCACGTCTATGCTGAAAAGCAGCCGCTCGGCGGGAAGTGCGCCTCTTATGGCTCTCGATTCATCCAGGTCCTGGAGGGTCTCGGAGCATACAATCGCCCGTTCGGCCCCGGCCTCTATTGCCTTCATGGCCTTGGCAGTATCGGCGATTGCAGCGTCCACGCTCAGTTTTGCCCTTACTCCGTCGGCCATTTCCCGAACGACGTTCCACTGGGGTTGTCCCCCCATGATGGCGTCGAGATCGGCTATGTAGAATTCATCGCACCCTGTCGCATCCTGGAGAGCACGGGCAACGGAGAGGGGCTGCGCGTCGCGGGCGAGTACGCTTTGCACCGGCCGGTAATTGGCTCGGTCGCCGCGTATGGCCTGCACAACCTCGCCCTTCATCAGGTCTATCACAGGGATAATGCGCATGCGGTCCTTACCTCCCAGGGTTCTGGTTCATGAATACGTAACCGGCGGCGGCTGGCCTGCTGAAGATCTGCCGCATGGGCTGGCCGCCGAGGGCTTCACGATGTTGAGGGCCGTCCTGAACGACTTTCGGTTGTGGGGGGGTGTCAGCCTCATCACCACCCGCGACGTTCGGCTGGCCGGCTTTTCTCTGTGCGCCGACAGGGTAGTGAATCTGCATCGTGAAGAATACCTCCGCACATTGAACGACCTTGTCGCCGACGTGGACGCAGTGCTCGTCATCGCCCCGGAGAGCAACGGCGTTCTCGCCCGGCTGAGTGCTCTCGTGGAGGAAAGAGGCAGGCTTCTGTTGGGTTCCAGTGCCGAGGGCGTGTCCGTCGCGGGAGACAAATGGGATTGTTTCCGCCGATTTTCGGAGAATAACCTGCCCACTCCGCGCACCTGGCGGCTGAGTTGTGCCGAAGCTCTCACAGCAGCCGAAGAAATCGGATTCCCGTTGGTGGTGAAGCCCATCGACGGTGTTGGGTGCGAGGGGGTCAGCATCGCTTCGGATTCGTCTTCCCTCCGGATGGCTCTCGACCTTTTGCATCCATGGCCCGAAAGTATCCTCCTGCAACCATACCTCTCCGGAACTCACGCCAGCGTTTCGCTCCTGGTCTCTGAAACGGGCGTGCTGCCCCTCAGCCTGAACGAGCAGGTGCTGAGCGTGGGCGTGCCGTTCCTTTACCGTGGAGGGACCGTGCCTCTGGATCATATGCAACGGGATTCGGCGTTCGAGTATGCCGAACGAGCCGTGTCCCTGGCGCCGGGGCTCAGGGGATACGTGGGGGTCGACATGCTGCTGACCGAAAGGGAGTCTTATACCATCGAGATCAATCCCCGCCTGACCACCTCATACGTGGGACTGCGCCAGGTGATCGATATCAACCTGGCGGAGGCCATCTGGCGCGCCTGCTGTGATTGTGTGCTTCCGCAAAAAATTATTCTATCAGGCACGGCATCATTCGACAACAATGAGGAATTCGGCGCCGATGGACTCGCTTAAAACTATTGGTTGGGACATTGGGGGCGCCAACATCAAGGCGGTGGCGCTTTGCAGACGAAAAGAAGGCCCGGTTGAGAGTAAGGTTGCCGTTCGCCCTTTGGAGATTTGGCGGGAGCGGAAGAATCTGCCCGCCGCGCTGGCTGAAATCGGGGATGCGCTGGGCGCCTCCGATACGAATGCCATGGCGATGACCATGACCGCTGAACTTTCCGATACGTTCCTGACCAAGCGCGAGGGAGTGCTCTTCGTTTTCGATGCCATGGCCCATGCTTTCCCGCGGACTCCCATCCATCCTCTGAGTCTGGCGGGCGATTTCGTACAGCTTTGTGAAGCGCGTCTGCGTCCCCTGGATTTTGCCGCGAGTAACTGGGTCGCCAGTGCGTTGTATGTTGCAGTCAGGCATCCCACTTGCATCCTGCTGGATGTGGGCAGCACGACTACGGATATTATCCCTATCCGGGACGGCCGCATAGTCAGCAGGGGGATCACGGACATGGAACGTCTGACATCGGGCGAACTGGTCTATTCCGGAATCATGCGAACGAACCCCAACACCATTGTCGGCGAGGTCCCCATTGACGGCCGGATGTGCCGTGTGGCGGCCGAATACTTTACCGTGATGGCCGACGTCTATCTCATCCTGGGATTAATATCTGCGGAGGCATATACGTGCCCCACTCCC
>Ga0187864_10000703_pt1 | contig 35620 bp, 33 predicted proteins | sample June2016WEW_11_4_FD_132985 | JGI IMG/M metagenome (GOLD analysis project Ga0187864, IMG submission 132985) | Peatland microbial communities from SPRUCE experiment site at the Marcell Experimental Forest, Minnesota, USA - June2016WEW_11_40 | ecosystem: Environmental > Terrestrial > Soil >...
CATCTCAACACTTGCCCCGTGGGCGTGGCCACGCAGGACCCCGAACTGCGCAAGCGATTCCAGGGCCAGCCCGAGCACGTGATTAATTTCCTGTTCTATCTTGCCGAAGACCTGCGGCAACTGATGGCCGGTCTCGGCTTCCGCACGGTCAATGAAATGGTGGGGCGAGTGGATTGCCTCGTTCAGCGCCACGAGGTGGATCACTGGAAAGCGCGGGGGATGGATTTGTCGGCGGTGCTCTATAACCCTGCTGCGCCCGCCCGAGTGGGGCGGCGCTGCCTTACGAAGCAGGATCACGGGCTGGAAAGTTCGCTCGATCATAAATTGATTGATCATGCGCGCGCGGCGCTCGAGGGCGGCGCGCCGGTCTTCCTAAGCCTGCCGATCTCGAACACTCACCGCACCGTGGGCGCCATGCTGAGCGGCGAAATCGCGCGCCGCTACGGGTCTGAGGGTTTGCCGGATGACACCATCCGATTCGACTTCACCGGCTCCGCCGGGCAGAGCTTTGGCGCTTTTCTCGCCAAAGGCATCACCATGGTTCTCGAGGGTGAGGCTAACGACTACGTCGGCAAAGGGCTCTCAGGGGGCAAACTGGTTGTTTATCCGCCCAGGACTTCATCGTTCCAGCCCGAGGAAAATATTCTGGTGGGGAACGTGGTTCTGTACGGGGCCACGAGCGGTGAAGCCTATTTCAACGGAATGGCAGGCGAACGATTCGCGGTGCGCAATTCCGGAGCTACGGCGGTCGTCGAAGCGGTCGGCGATCATGGCTGCGAATACATGACCCGCGGAACGGTAATCGTCCTGGGCAAGACCGGCCGCAACTTCGCCGCGGGCATGACCGGCGGAATCGCTTACGTCCTCGATGAAACGGGTGAGTTTGTTAGGGTGCGCTGCAATCGCGCCAGTGTGGACCTTGAACCTGTCACCGGCTGTAGGGGTATGGCTTGCCCTACCCCCGACAGGGGGGCGGCAAGCCGTCCCCTTACGGATGTGGATTTGATTGCCTTCTTGATTGCGCGCCATGCGGAGTTGACCGGAAGCCCGCGCGCCAAGTGGGTCCTGGATAATTGGGAAACGATGCTTCCGAAGTTCGTCAAGGTTTTCCCGCACGAGTATAAGCGCGTGTTAGCCGTTTCGCCCGCGCCTGCCAGTGTAGCGCCGGCCTTCATCTCGGCGGGCTCTGCGCCCACGGGTTCCGACCCTTCGCTGGGCTCAGGGCAGGCTCTGGAGGTGGGCACTACGTCGGTAGGCGCCGGCCTGAGGGCGGAAGCGGCGTCGGCTACCCGGGAGGCGCTCGGTGGGTAAACCGACCGGATTCATGGAGTACACGCGCGAAATTCCGGCGCGCCGGCCGGTCGCGGAGCGGGTCAATGATTTCCGGGAAGTCTACCACGATTTCCCGGAGCAGAAGCTGCGCCTTCAAGGCGCACGCTGCATGGATTGCGGCGTGCCGTTCTGCCACACCGGCTGCCCGCTCAACAATGTCATCCCGGATTGGAATGACCTCGTTTATCGCGATCGCTGGCGCGAAGCCGTTCGAGCCCTCCACGCCACCAATAATTTCCCCGAATTCACCGGGCGCATTTGCCCGGCGCCCTGCGAGGCTGCTTGTGTTCTGGGTATTAACAGCCCTCCTGTAACCATCAAGAATATTGAACAAGCAATTATCGAGCACGCTTTCCGCGAAGGTTGGATTCATCCCGAACTGCCTCCGCACCGCAGCGGCAAGCGAGTGGCCGTGGTCGGCTCCGGGCCGTCCGGCTTGGCCGCCGCACAACAACTGAATCGCGCGGGGCATTGGGTGACCGTATTCGAGAAGGCCGACCGCATCGGTGGCTTGTTGCGCTACGGCATTCCGGACTTCAAACTCGAGAAGCGTATCCTTGACCGCCGGCTCGAGCAGATGACGCGGGAAGGCGTGGTCTTCAAGACTCGGAAGCACATTGGGCAGGACGTTCCCGTGGAAGAATTGGGTGGTGAGTTCGACGCCATTCTGCTGGCCGGAGGCGCCGAAAGCCCGCGCGATCTCAAGGTGCCGGGACGCGGGCTTGCAGGCATTCATTTCGCCATGGAGTATCTCCCGCAGCAGAACCGCCATGTCGCTGGTGAGGCGGTGACCGGACAGATCCTGGCCACGGGTAAGCACGTGGTGATTATCGGCGGCGGGGATACCGGCGCGGACTGCCTGGGCACCGCCCACCGGCAGAAACCGAAGTCGGTTTACCAGTTCGAGATCATGCCGATGCCGCCGCTCGAGCGCTCAGTCAACACGCCTTGGCCGCTTTGGCCGCTCCAGTTGCGCACCGAAAGCGCCCACGAAGAAGGCGGCACTCGCGAGTGGGCTGTGGCCACCGCCCGGTTCAGCGGTGACGAAAATGGCCGCGTGAAGCAATTGCACGCCATTCGGGTAGGCCCGCCGCCAAAATTCGAGCCGATCCCCGGCACAGACTTCACAATCGAAACGGACCTGGTGCTCATCGCGATGGGGTTCCTCGGTCCCGTGAAAAATGGCATGCTTGAATCGCTGGGCGTGCAACTCGATGCGAGAGGCAACGTCGAGTGCGATGCCAATCACATGACTTCCGTCCCCGGCGTCTTCGCCGCCGGCGACATGCGTCGCGGCCAGTCGCTGGTCGTCTGGGCCATCAGTGAAGGCCGCAAAGCCGCCCGAGGCATCGACAAATACTTGATGGGTGACACCCGCCTGCGGTAGTTCCCTGAACAATCCTGGTAGCACATCTACTCGCGGACCTGCCTTTACGATCTGTGGTTCTGGCGTGGGGCATTTGGCACCACCGGCCCCAGACCCTGGAAACCAGGTCTGCGCAACACGAGATTGGCGCGTGTTAGAATATGCGGGGGAGGCACGGCTGATCCCTTCGAGCAGAGGCCAGGTTTGGTTATGGGCGTTGAGAAGATATTGACCTTAGACCGGGCGTATGAGGTTGTGGCGGACCTAAAGCAGCGCGGCAAACGAGTGGTATTCACGAACGGATGTTTTGATCTGCTGCATCCCGGCCACACCCGTTATCTAGCCGAGGCTCAGAAACTCGGGGATGTGCTGATCGTGGCGGTCAACAGCGATCGCAGCGTGCGGGAGCTCAAGGGAACGGAGCGCGCCATCCAGCCCGAAGCAGAGCGAGCGGAAATCCTGGCGGCCCTCAAAGTCGTGGACTACGTGACGATTTTCGATGAGCTCACCCCCCAGGCCGTGATTGCCCGAATGCTGCCGCAGGTTCTGGTGAAGGGTGGAGACTGGAGGCTGGACGCGATTGTGGGCCGCGCAGAAGTAGAGGCGGCGGGTGGGCAGGTGGTTTCGATTCCTGTGGTTGAGGGGTACTCGACGTCATCCATTATTCAGGCGGCGTTGAAAGGCAGGAGTCAGGATTCACGATCCAGGAGTCAGGAGGCGTCCGCCGGTACTGATGAGGATCGAAGGGCAGCTCACAGCACACCACTGACAACTGACCACTGACGATTGACAACTGACTCATGTCGAAGCTGCGATCCTTGTTAAATCCCATTCTCGATCATGCGGCTTTTCGCGGCGTGTTGCAGGCTTTGACGGAGGCTGCGCCGGGCGAGGGTGCGCGGGTTAGCCTATCGGGGCTGACCAACTCCGCCAAGGCCTTAGTGGTGGCAGGAGTCGCTTGCCAACTGGCTCGCCCGGCGATTGTCCTGACTGCGGACAATGAATCCGCCGCCAACCTTCAGCGGACGGCGTCAACATTCGCAGCCTGGCTCAATTCGGGGTCTAACCAGGCTGTGCTGACTTTTCCCTCGCTGGATCGTTCTCCCTACGAAGGGCGTTCCCCGCACGGCGAAATTCTGGAACGGCGCGCGGTAACGCTGTGGAACATAACTCGAGGACGGGTGTGCGCGCTGTTCACACCGGTCACAGCGGCGCTGGGGCGGTTTCGGGAGCGAGCTTTCTATTCTTCGCTGGCGCTCGAAATCAGAACCGGCGATGAACTGGCTCTCGACGATCTCGCAGAGCACCTCAGCGGAGTGGGGTACGAGCGCGAAGAGCCGGTCTCCGATGTGGGGCAATACTCCGTGCGGGGCGGGATCGTGGATGTTTTTCCGCCGGAGGCCGAGTGGCCGTATCGCATCGAACTCTGGGACGATCGAATTGAGTCGCTGCGCGAATTTGATCCGGACACGCAGCGCTCGCGCCAGCCCGTTCCAAGCGCCATGCTCCTTCCGCTTTCGGAGGTGACGCGCTCCCGCCAGTTTTTTGACAAGCTCGTCGGCGCGCTCGACAAGCGCGCGAATCCGCGCGGCGGGCAGGAGGTTGCGCCGCGATTCGAGAGGGAACCGGAGTGGGCGGGCGAATACGGGAATCCCTTCCCCGGATGGGAGTTTTTTGCACCTCTCGCGGAGCCGCACCCTCGCAGCCTGTTCGCGTTGTTCGATAATCCTGTGGTCCTTTGGGATGAACCTCTGGACCGTGACGCACAATGGAGGGGCTTCCTGGAAAAGCTGGCGGCGGAGTATGACGAAGTCCGCGACGTTGTTCCGCCGCGTCCCCGGCCGTGGGATATATGCCTCAATGAAATAGAGTTTCGGGAGATTGTTAAAGGGTTGCCTCAGGTTTATCTGAAAGAACTGGCTTTGACACGACCAGTCGAGAGCGCAGAGCCCGGCGAAGGATTGCCGCAGGCGGCTTTGGTTCAAGGATCACGACCGGCTGCGGAGATCGTTCGCTTCGCTCAAGATGACAGGCCTCCGGTTGTTAATGACGCCCCTCCGATTGTTTCAAACCTTGAAAGCCTTTCCGCAACTCAGGAGGCAGAGCCCCAAAGCGCAATGGGTGGTGTGGAAACTGATCTGAACGGGCCTGAGCCAAGCCTGCCCCTACCTAGTCAAGAGTTCGTTCTTCTCACCCAGCCTTCGCCAAAGCTCCAGTCGGGCGTTAAGGGGTTTGCGGATAATCTGCGCGGCAATCTGGAGCGTGGCATGTCCGTGGTTCTGGTCACGCCCAGCAGCGGAAAGGCGGAGAGGCTGCGGGGGATTCTTACCGAGTACGAGATTCCGTTTGAAACGGCCAGCAGCGCCGGCGCTCCTGCCCGTGGTGGCGAAGAGCAGGCAGGTCGCCGCTGCGCGTTGATGGTTCGCGGCGACCTTGCGGAAGGCTTTGTCATTCCTGACCTGGAACAGATGTGGCTGGCGGATAGCGACCTGTTTGGAGGATTCGACTGGGCTTCGCGACGGCGTGAGCACTCAGGGGCGTTGAGTTTCATTTCGGACCTGGGCGATCTGAAGGTGGGAGACTACGTGGTGCACGTTGACCACGGAGTGGGGAGCTATCAAGGGCTGCGGCAATTGAGCGTCAGTGGCTCGGAGCGTGACTTCATGCTGCTGACGTACCAGGACGAGGCGAAACTGTACGTTCCGCTGGAACGGCTGGATCTGGTGGAGAAGTACCGGTCCGGAGGAGATGGTGCGAAGCCGGTGCTGGACCGGTTGGGCGGGGCTACGTGGGAGCGCACGAAGTCACGCGTCAAGAGGGCTTTGCGCGACATGGCTCAAGAACTACTTCATCTTTACGCGCAGCGCAAAATGACGGGAGGCGCAGCCGCCAGCCCAGACACGCCGTGGCAGGAAGAATTCGAGGAGGCGTTCGAGTTCGAGGAGACGCCTGACCAGTTGAAGGCGCTGGAGGATATCAAGAAAGACCTGGAAAGTCCGGAACCGATGGACCGTTTGTTGTGCGGTGACGTGGGCTACGGAAAAACTGAGTTGGCAATGCGCGCCGCTTTCAAGGTCATTCAGGACGGCCGGCAGGTGGCCGTGCTGGCTCCCACCACCGTGCTGGCGTTCCAACACTTCGAAACTTTCCGGCAGCGGCTGGCGCCCTTTCCGATGCGAGTGGACATGCTCAGCCGGTTCAGGCAGCCCGCGGAACAAAAGAAGACCGTGGCAGAAACCGAGGCGGGCAAGGTGGATGTGCTGATTGGAACTCATCGCCTGCTGTCGAAGGACGTCCGCTTCCGCGATCTGGGATTGTTGATCGTGGATGAGGAGCAGCGGTTCGGGGTGGCGGCGAAAGAGAAGCTGAGGAAATTCAAGGTGGGAGTGGACGTGTTGGCGATGTCGGCCACTCCCATCCCGCGGACGTTGCACATGTCGCTGGGCGGATTGCGCGACCTCTCGGTTATCGAAACGCCGCCGCGCGGTCGGCTGGCGATTCAGACTACCGTCGCACCCTTCAACCACAACCTGATTCAGTCCGCCATCCTTCAGGAGATGCAGCGTGAGGGGCAGACGTTCTTTGTTCACAACCGGGTTGAGTCCATCTTCAGCATCGCGGCCATCGTGCAGCGCTTGGTGCCCACGGCGCGAATCGGCGTTGCGCACGGGCAGATGAACGAGAAAGAACTCGAGAGGGTCATGTTCAAATTCATGCAGGGGGAATATGACGTGTTGGTGGCGACGGCGCTGATCGAGAACGGGCTGGACATACCGCGCGCCAACACCATCATTGTTAATCACGCCGAGCGCTTCGGCTTGGCCGATCTTTACCAGCTGCGCGGCAGGGTGGGGCGGTCGAATCGGCGCGCTTACGCATACTTCCTGGTGGCTGCCGAAGAGGCATTAACGCCTATTGCCCGGAGGCGGCTGGCGGCGCTGAAAGAGTTTTCGGAATTGGGCGCAGGCTTTCGCCTGGCGGCCCTGGACCTGGAGTTGCGCGGTGCGGGCAATCTTCTGGGGGCCGAGCAGCACGGGCATTTGAATGCTATCGGAATCGACCTCTACCTGAAAATGCTTGAGCAGACGGTGGAAGAATTGAAAGGGGCGCCGCAAAGGATCGACGTGCGCACCTCGCTCAACCTGGGCCTCGATATCAAGATTCCACACGACTACGTCGCCGATGAGGGCCAGCGCCTACGCCTCTACAAGCGAATCTCCAGCTTGGCCACGCCGGAAGCGCGCACCGAACTGGAGTCCGAGCTCAATGACCGTTACGGACCCATTCCTCCTTCCGTGTCAAACCTCCTCTCCTATGGCCTTTTGAAGTCTGCTGCGGAGCAGCTACTGGTACAATCCATCGAGAGAAAAGCAGACGAGATCTGGATGCGGTTTCACGAAAAGACTCCAGTAGAGCCGGTACGGATTACGACGTTCGTGCGCCGGCGGCGGGAAGCCAGCCTTCGGCCCGATGGGATGCTGCGCTTCAAGCTGCGGAGTGGCGATGAGAAGACACTCGAAGAAGTCCAAAATGTCTTGCAGGAGCTGCAACCCAAGCATTAAGATATTGGCATGTACGGGCAACCCTTATGGTTGTCGTGGGCGGCCGCAAGGACCGCCCCCAATTGATCTTTGCAGGACGGGTCAACGGATATGAGTAGACGGACATGGGTGGTTTTAGCTGGCGTGGCTTTGGTGGCGGGGTCGGTGGGCGCTACGCGCGCGGGGGCGAGAATAATCGAGCGCATCATTGCGCACGTCAACACCGAGATCATCACGCAACACCGGTATGATGACGAACAGGCGCAACTGCGGAGCAGGTTGGCGGAACAATACTCGGGCGCCGAGTTGGACGCGCAAGTGCGCGAACAAAGTAAGAATCTACTGCGCGACCTCATCGACGAATCGTTGATGGTGCAGAAGGCCAAAGACCTGGACATCAACGTGGAGACCGATATCATCAAGCAGCTTGACGACATCCGCAAGAAGAACAACCTGGCCACCCTCGAGGACCTGGAGACGGAAATCGAAAAGCAAGGAATGAATTACGAGGACTTCAAGGACAACATGCGGCGCAACTTGCTGATGCGCGAAGTCATGGAGCGGCAAGTCGGGTCGCGCATCCAAGTTTCGCGGGATGACGCGAGGAAATTCTACGAGGCTCACAAGGACGAATTCAAGTCGCCGGGCCTGGTGCACTTGCAACAAATCCTGGTCGCAACCGAAAAACGGAAGCCGGAAGAAGCCGAGAAGCGGGCGAACGAAGCGCTGGCGGAACTGAAGGCGGGGCAGAAGTTTTCCGAGGTTGCGAAGAAGTACTCCGATGGGTCGGGCGCCGACCAAGGCGGCGATTTGGGCATGATGAAGGAAGGGACGCTGGCCGCGGATGTCGCCCCTGTGGTCGCGAAGTTGGATATCAACGAGTTCAGCAACCCCATCCAAACCAAGTACGGGTATCTCATTTTGAAAGTGGTGGAGCGATACAGCCCCGGCATTCCCAAGTTCGAAGAGGTTCAGCAACGCGTGGAGGAAACGCTGTACAACCAGAAAATGGAGCCGCGTTTGCGGGAATACTTGACACAGCTCCGCAAAGAAAGTTACATCTACCGGGCCCCCGGATACGTCGACACGGGGGAGCAGTTGCCGACGGAAACTATCACGGCCAAGAAAGAGAAATGAAGGAGCGCTTCGTCACCGATCTCCGCCCCAACAGTCCGGTCCGGACCACTTTCCTGCTGCAAGCACGAGAACGGAAGATGGCGCGTACGGGAAACGCGTACCTCGACCTGGAGTTGCGCGACTCGAGCGGCGTGATCCGCGCCAAACTGTGGGATTGCGACCGGGCGCCGCTGGATTTCGACGTGGAGGATATCGTTGAAGTCGACGGGATCGTGGAAGATTATCAGGGGACGCCGCAAATTCGCGTGCGGCGGATTTCGAAGAGCGCGGCGCAGAATGTGGACCTGTCCGATTACCTGCCGCGTTCGCGGCGGGACCCTGCGGAAATGTACGCCGTGCTGCTCGACCGCATGAAACGCATGGCCGAGGGACCGTTGCGCGTGCTGTTGCTTTCTGTTCTGGAGGACCCCACGATAGCGGAGAAATACAAAAAGGCGCCGGCCGCGATGAGTTATCATCACGCCTTTCTGGGCGGGCTGCTTGAGCACGTATTGTCGCTGGTCGAATTGGGAGATCAACTTTGTGACCACTATGGGGATCTGCGCCGCGATCTGTTGCTGGCGGGATTGGTGCTGCATGACTTGGGGAAAGTGGAGGAGTTAAGCTTCACGTCGGGATTCCGGTATTCCACCCGAGGGCAGTTGCTTGGCCACATTGCGATGGCTCTGGAAATGGTGCAAGAGAAAATTCGCCAGATTCCGGGCTTCCCGCCGGAATTGAAGAGCCAGCTCGAGCACATTATTCTTTCTCACCACGGCAAATTGGAGTTCGGGTCTCCCAAAGAACCCATGTTTCCGGAAGCACTTGTGGTGCACTTCCTCGACGAGATCGACTCCAAGCTGGAAGCGATGCGCGCCCAGTATGCCAGCGATCAGGAGCGAAGCGGAGAATGGACGGCGCGCAATCCGGCGCTGCGAAGAGAATTGTTGAAGGTCGAGGGGTCAGCGGCGAGCCATGCTGACGAGGACGTTAAGAAGAGGTCCGCGGAGGCTGCGCCGCTGCCGGGCTCGAAGGCCGGTTCCGCCCGCAACGCGTAAACAACCGTGAGCGATGTGAATTCACTCCCTGATATTCTTAAGATCCTTCCGCATCGTTACCCCTTCTTGTTTATCGATCAGGTCACCGAATTCGTTCCGGGGCAGCGAATCGTGGCCACCAAGCGTTTCTCGGCGGACGACGAAGCGTCGCGAGGATTCCTCCCTGGCTCGCCAGTCATTTCAGTCGGCGTACTGTTGGAGTTGGTCACTCAACTGGGAGCCGTCCTGGTTATGGAACGGCCGGAGATGGCCGGCAAAGTGGCGATGATTTTGCAAATTCCCGATGCGCAACTGACTCAGCCCGTGGAGCCGGGCGATACGCTTCGCGTGGAGGCCGAGGTGCTTAAGCTCGGCGAGCGCCTGGGCGAACTTCGCGGCGCGATTTATCGGGGCGGCGAAAAGGTGGCGGAGGGAAAAGTGCGGTTTGCCATCGTTGAAGAGGCGCAACTCAGGAGTCAGGAGTCAGGAGTCAGAAGTCAGAAGGCAGAATAAGAAACAAGATTGGGTCTTAAAGGTCAGGCTGGTTCAGAGCAACCTGGTGATGGGCCTGCATGCCGATCCCAGGGCGCAAGTGGTCTCATTCTGGCTCCTGACTCCTGAATTCTGACTCCTGCTTTTCATGCTTTTCGAAGAACTGCGAATTCGCGATGTGATGATCCGGCCGGCCCACATTCTGGCGCCGATGGCGGGTGTCACCGACACGGTATTTCGCCGCTTCATCAAACGCCTGGGCGGGTGCGGCCTGATTATGACGGAGTTTGTTTCCAGTGAAGGGATGCTTCGTCAAAATCTGCGCTCGAAGCGCTATCTGTATTACACGCCCGAAGAACGGCCGATTTCCGCGCAGCTTTTCGGCGCCGACCCGGACCGGTTGGCAGAAGCTGCGCGCATGATCGAGGATCTCGGATTCGACGTCGTCGATCTGAACTTGGGGTGCCCTGCCAAGAAGGTCGTGAAGTGTGGCGGCTCGGGCTTGCTTCGCGACTTGCCGCTGCTGGAGAGAATTCTGCGAACGATTCGCGCCGCGGTGCGTATTCCGTTTACGATAAAGCTCCGCTCCGGGTGGAGTGATACGGAGATTGTAGCGCAGGAGGTGGCTCGAGTGGCGGAGGAATGCGGCGTGGAGGCGCTCGCCGTGCATCCGCGGACGCGCCAGCAAGGTTTCAGCGGCCGCGCGCGGTGGGAAATCATTCAAGAGGTGAAGTCACAGGTTCGCATCCCGGTCATCGGAAACGGTGACGTGGTGACGCCGCAGGATGCCTTGGCGCTGCACCAGCAGACGGGATGCGACGCGGTGATGGTTGGACGCGCCGCGTCCATCAATCCCTGGATATTCCGCCAGCTTTCCGATTATTTCCGAACCGGAACGTTCACGGAACCGAGCGATGCGGACCGCTACCAATTGATCCGCTCTTATTACCAAATGTTGGTGGGTGAGGAAACTCCAGGCGCAATCGGCAAGATGAAACAATTCGCAAGTTGGTTCACCCATGGGATCCGCGGGGGGGCCGAACTGCGCAGGTCGATTCAAGGCTCGGCCAGCACTCAGGAAGTTCTGGATAGAGTGGACAAGTTCTTCAGTGCGCCGGGGGTTTATTCGCTGAGTCATTGATTTGGGGTAGCAGATTGGCAGTTGCCGCCGGATCGAAAGGTCTATGTGGCAAGTGTTGCGATGGATGTGAACCCTTACCCGGCCCGCGACAGCTAACGGCAGCACCGTCTCGGTCCACTCTCTCCCCACGGGAGAAGGCTGTGACTTTGACTGGGGTCGTCCCGTCCCCGGGGAAGAAGGCTGTGACTCCCTCACCACGGGTGGACTAGCAGGGACGGGACTGCCGGGGCACGGACAATGAGCGGGCGCTCGGCGCGGCTCTGGAAAAGCAGGTCGCGCACCAGATCGGCAGCGCTGAGCCTTATCCAAACATTGTCTGCACACCCTGCCACGCGGACTACTTGAGCCCCGAACTTTGTCACCTCTTGCCGCGTTGCGCCGGAAATGAGGGAGGGTTCAAGCGGCCCTAAGATCGGGTTATCTTCCGAAACACGCCGCCGGTACAAGGCGTCGAGCGCCTTTTCGACTTGCGACTGCTGGGCCACACAGGGTTGGGTGCGGAACTCCAGCATCTGCTCGATTGCATACAGCGCTGTGTAATCAACCCGGCTGGAAAAGGCCACGTAAAGCAGCCCGCTGGCGGGCAAGTAGTGGACAGGCAGCATTTGAAATGAGTGTAGCAAGCCGAGGGGGAGCAGATGAGCCCAGTTCAGCAGCCGTTCCCACCTATCCAAGGGGTAGATCGGAAGGGACCACTGCAAGGCCAGCGCTTGTGTGATCTGCGGTTCTGTCACCGCGCCTTGGCGTCGCAACCAATCGCCGACGCGCCCTTGTCCAGCTTCTCGCTGCGCCTGCAAGGCCGATTGTAAGGACTCCTTGGTGACCAATCCCAACGAATGCATGACCAAACCCAAGGGAAAGCGATGCGACTTGGTTTCCCGGTTGGCCCGCGTAGTTTCGATCACCGGCACCAAGGATTGTTCGAGCACCTGATTGAGACACTCCGGCGAGCAAAGCCATTGCTTATGCAGGAATACGCCTCGAGGAGGTTTAAGAAACGTGCGCCACACGCCGCGCTGCAGCGGGCAGTGTGGGTTTGCGCACCTCGGGCCGAGTTTTATCATGTGAACAACCAATGAATCTGTGTTCCCCGTGCTAGCGCCGCAACGACTCGAGGCGCTCGATCGGATTCAAGACCTCGGTGACCCTTAGAGCGTAATGGCCGTCCAAGACAACGACCTCCCCCTGCGCGACGATCTTGCCGCCTACGAGGAGTTCCACCGGCTCCACGATTTTCTGATCCAGCTCAACCACCGATCCGGGGCTGAGCTCAAGAATGCTGCTCAGGAGCATGTCAGACTTCCCGAACCGCAGAGCCACGGGCAGCTCCACATCGAGAAGCAACTCGATGTTTCTGCTGTTCTTGGAAGTTGCGGGCGGAGATTCCGGGGCAGGAGGCGTGGGCCTTACGAGTTGCGGCGCAGGTTTTACCGGAGGCCCGGATGCCAGCGACTTGCCGAGATCAGGATTGAGGAGAATCAGCAGCGCGAACTGCACCTCCCCCTCGCCCTTTAAGCGGTAGCCCCGCTGAAGGTGGGGCTTCCAGGATCCCGGCTCATGGTCAACTAAGGCGAGGTTGATCTCGCCGCCCATTCGCGGTTTCATTGCCAGCGCGGCCGTCCCTGCGAACTGGCGGAAGAGTTCATCCAGTGCGTCCTGGTAATCACTGGAGAAATCCTGAGCGGCATTGAAGGGTTCGCTCATCAGTATCTGTGCTAAGCGCAAAGCGTCGGAACGCTCAATCCCGAAGGAGTGTTCCCCATTCAGAGGGGAGGGAATCTCGCCCGTAATGCCGACAGTGAAGCGCAGCCACAATCCCTCTTCCTCCAGAATTCCGGCTTCGTTGGCGACTTCTTGCGGCGAGAGATCTGAGGCCGTGACAGCAGACCCGGCAATTTTCCCGAGGACGTCACAGACACCGTTCATCCAGGCGCTTAGGTAGCTTTCCGTACGATTGAGTGCAGGAGGTGGAGTTTCACTGGTCACTGTTTTCACTCCGGTGGGGATCAGGAATACTAAACAGTTTCACAATTTGACCGGCCCGATGGCTTCCACTGCGGACCGGCTGGGCGAAAAAGAGCGGCTGATTTTCCACGTACAAAACTGCGGGCTGGTTCGATTTCAAGTGCAATGCGAGGATGCTTCCCTTCTTAAGATCGAGCAGTTGCCGGCTACTAACCGCGCCGCCCGGCAGAACCAATTCGACGGGAAACGTACATTTCCCCAGCTTCTTGCGGAGATTCGAAGTTACGCTGGAGACTGCCCGGTGCTTCCTGTAGGACCCTTGCGGGGTGAGCTTTCGCATTAAGGCGGTGGCGGCAACTGCCGGAAATGCGGTCATCAACATGCCGCCAGCTTTGCCAACGCGTATTTCGAAACTTAGGGAAAGAACCTTCTCGTTGGGAGGCATCAAGCGCACGATCTGGGTTTGCCGCTGGCGTCCATCGAAGTTGATCTCCGTATCGATGACCGGCTGCCAGGTGGATTGGAGTTCCCGGCAAATCGTCTGCGACATGCCTTTAAGGATCTCCTCCTCGACCTCGGTGATTTCGCAGAGTTCGGGCATCAGGTTACCCGGCCCTCCCAACAAAAGGTCGATAATTGGAAAGGCTATCTGCAGATCCAGTACAACTGCGGCCATCACATCGAGGGGTGGCAGGTGGGCGGAAACCACATAATTGATCTCGGGTACTCGTTGCAGGAATTCACCGTAGGTCATTTGCTCCGTGGACACGAGGTTCACTTCAGCGGCTACCCGAAGCTGAGCGGCCAGTGAGCGAGCGAGGCCACGCACAAAAGAATCGTGTAGTTCGTTGAGCGAGCTCAACTGATCGCGCGTCATCATCCCGGCCCGGCGGAAGTTGCAGGCGGTTACCGGTCTGCTTTGGCCTTCCGCTTGTTTTCTGCGGCCCGCGCGGTCTTGCGCCGCGTGGAAAAGGGCGTCGATTTCCTCCTGGTTGAGGATTTTTTCCATTCTAGCCCCGCGCCTCTTGGGGGCGACTCTAGCAGGCGGGTGAGAAAGTCCTCGCGGCGTCATTCTGAGGCGTCGCAGGCGACGAAGCATCTCCGCAGTTCTTTGAAGTTACAACTGCCGGATTTTTCGCTTCACTCAGAATGACATCGCACGGGCGTTCTTCAGCAGCTTGCTACTGGTCGTTCACGGGTGAGCACAAGGGCCGCCCCCGCAATGCGATAGTTTCACACTTGTTCAGGTGTCGGTTCCTTCCGATCCTCCGCGGCTTTCGGCACGCTCAGCAACTCGGACATGCGGGCGCGCAGCCGGACGATTGCGGCGGAGTGCAATTGTGAGACTCGCGCCTCTCCAATGCCCAAAACCGCTCCGGCTTCCTTCATGGTCAGTTCCTCATAGTAGTAAAGCGCCAACAGTTGGCGCTCGCGCCCCGGAAGCTCTTCGACGGCTTTGGTCAGCAGTCCTGTCATTTCGGAACGCAAACAAAGGGAGAATGCATCTTCGCGCGGTTCGGTTTGGGTGTTGTTATGGATCTCGCGCCCGGAACCTTCCTCCGTGGTCTCTGACTGTAGACTTCTCAAGTCGAGGCCTCGAAGCTCTCCCAGCAGGTGTTGGAATTTATCGAGGCCTATGCCTAGTTCTTCCGCCAGTTGTGACTCCGACGGGGAATATCCCAGGCGCGCTCTCAATCTCTGCTGGGCCTCCTCTATTCGACGCGCCTTCCGACGCAGAGGGCGAGGGCTCCAGTCCAAGTCTCGCAGGCTGTCGAGGATGGCGCCATGGATGCGGTGTTTAGCGTAGGACTTGAGTTCAACATGACGGGCGGGATCGTACCGTTGAACGGCTTCGATCAGGCCCAGAATGCCCGCGTGGACCATGTCTTCAAGCAGTACATGAGGCGGGAGCCGATCATGAATCCGCTTGGCAATGTACTTGACCTGCGGCAGTTGCTCTACGAGCAGCCGCTCGCGCTCCGCTGAATTCAGGCCACCAAATGTTTCATAAGCTGACTTCACGTTACAGAGCGCCGGGCCGTGGTGCTCTCTCTGAGGATGTGTCATTAACGGTCCACTCATCGCAGTACCCCCACGGATTGAACGGTCACGGCGGCTGGAATCTCAGCGGGTGATAGGACTACCAGCCGGGGCATAAAGGGCTCCAGCAGCCGTCGGAGATGAAACCTTGCCGGGCTATTGCACAACAGGATGGGAGAACTCGCTGATATGTGTTCTCCGACAAAACTCCGCAGGCCGTCGACGATCCTGCGGAGGAAAGCCGGCTCAAGTCCACCGGCTCGAGCGCCTGAGACCTGGGGCTCGAATGCTTGGTTGATTTGATCTTCGACGGCGGCATCGACCTGCACCACCGTCAGCTTCTTGTCGTCACCCAAAAGGGAGGGAACCAGAGAGCGCCCCAGGGTTTGACGAACAGCTTCAACCCACAGCACGGGGTTTTTCGTGGCCGCCCCGGTGTCCTGTAAGGCCTCGAGAATGCTCGGAAGGTCGCGGATGGAAACCTGCTCACGTAGTAACTGTTGCAGGACTTTCTGAACTTCTCCAAGGCTTATCAGTTTCGGCACTAGCTCCTCGACGAGCTTGGGCTGCCTTTCGCTCAGGGAGTCCAACAGACGCTTGGTCTCCTGCCTCGTTAAAAGCTCATGAGCATGCTGCTTGATCAGTTCCGCCAGATGCGTGGCCAGAACTGAAGTCTGGTCGACCACCGCGTAGCCGGCCGCCAGCGCGCGCTCGCGGCGGCCGGGCAAAATCCACTTTGCAGGCACCTGAAACGCCGGCTCCAGAGTGTCCTTTCCGTCCAAAAGCTGCGCAGAAGCTTCGGAACTTATGGCGAGAAGCCAATCCTGGGCCATTTCCCAGCGAGCGATTTCAACGCCGCGCAGCCGGACCACATACTCACGAGGATTCAATTGCAAGTTGTCGGTGATGTGGACTGAGGGTACGATGAAACCCAACTGCAAAGCCAAGTGTCGGCGCAGGGCCCGAATGCGGTTCAGTAGCTGCCCGCCCTGCTTCTCATCGACGAGGGAAACCAGGCCGGATCCCACCTCCAATGCCAAGTCATCCAGGTGAAGCAGGGCCTCGAGCTTTTCCTGAGTGGCGGACTTGGAGGGCGGGAGCACTTCCGCCGGCTGGCTCTCTTGGCGGGTGGAGGCCCGGCGCGCAAGGCCCATGAACAGTGCTGCCATGAAGAAGAACGAGGTCTTAGGGAGCCCTGGGATCAGCGCCAACAACAGCATCACTCCGGAGACAATCCACAAGGGCCGGCTGCGAGGAAACAGTTGCCGCGCGATGTCGACGCCTACGGTAGATTCCGATGAAGCACGTGTGGCTACCATGCCGCCCGCCACCGACACCAGCAGGGATGGGATCATGGTTACCAATCCGTCGCCGACGGTGAGGATGGTGTAGGTCCGGATCGCCTCGCTGAGAGGCATATTGAGTTGAAAAACTCCGATCAGCAAGCCGGCGATGATATTGATGGCGGTCACGAGAATAGTAGCTAAAGCATCGCGCTGGCTGAAGCGCGCCGCGCCGTCCATAGCGCCATAGAATTCCGCTTCACGGGCGACTCGTTCGCGGCGCGTCCGAGCTTGGACCTCATCAATCAGCCCGGCGCCCAGATCGGCGTCAATGGCCATCTGTTTCCCGGGCAGGGCGTCGAGGGTGAACCGAGCCGTCACTTCCGCGATGCGCACCGCGCCGTGGTTAATGACCATGTATTGGATAGCGATCAAAGCGAGGAACAAAACGAAACCGACAACGTAATTGCCGCCCACCACGAATTGACCGAACGCCTCGATGACGTGCCCGGCGGCAGCCGAACCTTCATTCCCGTGCAGCAGAATGCGACGGCTGCTAGCTAAGTTGAGCGACAGCCGGAAAAGCGTAAGCAGCAGCAGAAGGGAAGGGAAGACGGAGAATTCTACCGGCTGCAAAATGTACATGGATACCAGCAGAACGAGTACCGAGGCGGAGATGCTAAGAGAGAGCAGAACATCCAGCGCAAAGGAAGGAACGGGAACCAGCATTACGAAGACCGTGGCTACCGCAGCGGCCGGCACGATCCAGTCGGTGGCCGACTTATCGCGTTGCGGGTTCGGTTTGGAAGTTGCGGGCATCCCTCTTCCTTATTCCCTTGCTCTTGGAACCTGGGTCCGCCCCTGGAGGCGGTAAATGAAGGCCAAAATCTCCGCCACGGCCGCATAGAGTTTGGCGGGAATGGCTTGGCCGACATCGGCAGTGCGGTAAAGCGCTTGGGCAAGAGGGGGATTCTCAATGATTGGAATCCCATGCCAATTGGCCTCCCGCTTGATGCGCTGTGCTAGCAGATTGCGGCCCTTGGCCACCACGCTCGGAGCCGCCATTTCCTCGGGCCGGTATTCGAGGGCCACGGCATACTCTGTAGGGTTGGTAACCACCACGCTGGCGCTCGCCACGCCCTTCAACATGCGCCGTTTGCGCATTTGGCGTTGCAAGCGGCGCACGCGGGAGCGGATGAGCGGCTGGCCTTCCGTCTCTTTGGCCTCTTCGCGGATCTCCTGGCGGCTCATACGGAGTTGCCGTTCAAAGCTCAGTCGCTCCAGCAGGTAGTCGAACAGGAACCATACCCCGAACACCAATCCGGCTTTCCAGGCCATTCCGTATGCCAGCTCGAAAATCCAGCCCGACGCGGCACGAGGTGTCAGGAAACTGGAGCGCAAGATATTGTCCCATTGAGCTGTAATCAGTGTGACGCCGAGATATGCCAGATAAGCAACGGGCAGGAGGGACTTCAAAACCGTTCGCAGAGAGTTCAGTGAAAGAAGCTTGCCCAGGTTCGAGGCCGGGTTCAGCTTCTCCGGTTTTGGTTCCAGCGCTTCCGGCGCAAAGACTAAGCCCCCTTGCGCCACGATTCCGCCGGCAGCGATCAGCCAGCTCATCAGCAGCGGGGGAGCGCCCCAACGAATAACGAGCATGGCGGTATGCTGCAAGAGCGTTAAATAGGCTTTCAGGTCATCCGAAGGCAGAGGCAGATCGTGCGCGAGGAAGTCGCGCCACTGGAGCTTCCAGACTTCCGCCTGCCACCACACCATGAAAGTAACGGTCAGTAACGCCAAGGCGGAAGGCAACTCACGGCTGCGCGCCACCTGGCCGCGCTCGCGAGCCTTCTCGCGTCGTCTCGGTGTTGCTTGTTCAGTTTTGCTCTCATCTGCCACGGCAAAACGCTCTCATCGAACCAGAACTTAAGTCGGACCTCATGGTTGCCCTTGGGCATCGCAGCAACTCCTGCGGATGCCTACCGCGCAAGGTGTAACAAATGCTCCGCGGTCTGGAGGGCGCGAAGGAAATACCTGTCCATCAGCACCGGCCAGTACCGGAGTGAGCCCATGAGTACCAGGAAGCCCACCAGCGACTTGACGGAGAGCCCAATAAACAAAACCGGGAGCTGGGCCGAGGCCTTGCCGATCAGCCCCAAAATGATGTCGGCAAGCAGCGTGGCGCTAAGGGCGGGCGCGGCAATTTGAACTGCGATCACCAGCATGGCGCCGGCTGCGTGAATCAATCCCTCGGTCGCCGCAGGGGTGGCGGTCGCCACGCCGGGAGGCAAATACTCGAAGCTCTTCGCCAAACCCCGCAACAACCAGTGGTGGACTCCCAACTGCAAAAACAGAAGCACGACCATGGACTGGTGAAATATGGAAAGAACCGGCGTGTCCACCTGGGTCTGGGGGTCGATCACGTTCACTAGGGAGTAGCCTAATTGGAATCCCAGGATCTGCCCGGCCAATTGCGCTCCCTCGATAACGAAAGTCAGCGTTAGGCCGAGCAGCAGGCCTACAATAACCTCGCCTCCGACGACTCTGCACCAGTCAAGATTGGAGAGATCGATCGAGCGAGGCGCATAGACGGGATAGAGCAGCGCGGTCAGAGCTATCGTCAGTCCGAGTTTGACACGCGCTGGGATGCCTAAGCCCCCGAAGAACGGGGCGAAAACCATCAGCATGCCGACGCGCACGCCGACAAAGACCGCTTGGGCAATCACCTGTTCCAATCCTGCACCCACTCTCTCGCCTCCCTCACTGTTATTTCCGCTGGTCGTGCGCCTGCAGCACGCCTTCGCATATTAAAACCACGGGCAGCGTCGCCCCCACGAATCGTGGATTCCCCCCGTGCGCGCGAATGATGTGACGCCCGGACTGATAGCTTTGCTTTAGCCACCCATTCGTTCCTTCCTCATCCCAGGAAACGGCGGAAATCGGTTAAGACTTCCAGCGTGAACTCTGTCACGATTCGCAGTGACCAAGGGAGAAGCAGAAACGTAGCGAGTGCCACAGCAAACAATCTCGGTACGGTGGACAGGGTCATGTCCTGGACGGAAGTCATGACTTGGAACAGGCTGACGAGCAGCCCCACAGCCGTCGCCACCACCAGGATTGGAGCACTCAGCAGAAACGCGGTCTCCATGGTCCTACGTGCGAGTTCAACTGCCATCTCTGCAGACATCGTCACTCCTCAGGAGAAACTCTTCATCAAAGACCCCACTACCAGGTTCCAGCCGTCGACCATCACAAAAAGCAGGATTTTGAGCGGAGTCGAGATCATTACCGGAGGCAGCTGGAGCATTCCAACTGAAGTGGTGACGGACGCCACGACCAGGTCGATGACCAGGAAGGGCAGGAACAGCACCATTCCGATTTGAAACCCCGCCTTCAGCTCCGAGAGAATGTAAGCCGGAATGACCACGCGGATGGGAAGGTCTTCCGGTTGACGCGGGCGAGGTATCTTGGCCAGCTCGACAAACAATGCCAGATCTTTCTCGCGCGCGAACCTGAGCATGAATCGCCGCACTGGATTGGCGCCGAGTTCCACGGCCTGGAGTGCATTTATGGTTCCCTTTTGGAGCGGAACGGCGGCAACCTTGTAAACATCCAGGACCACGGGCTGGATGATGAAATACGTCAGGAAGAGGGAGAGACCAATGAGCGTTTGGTTTGTGGGTGTGGTCTGGGTGCCCAACGCCTGGCGGAGAAAGTGAAAGACCACCAGCAGCCTCACGAAGGGCGTCATCGACAGCAGAATCGCGGGCAGCAGCGTCAGAAGGGTGAGCAGGATGAAGATCGTCCAGGGAGCGGAGTGCCCCACGCTTTCAAGGCCCGGTATGCCCAGGCCCTTAAACTGTTGGGGAAGAGGAGCGCCCAACGCTTTGGCGCTCAACGTTCCCGTCACTAGCGCGGTCATGAGGCCTTTCCTTAACATCGACGTGGCTGTCAACTTCCCCCGAGATCCACAGACTTAAACGTCTGCTTGCTCAGCGGCGTCGTGACTGTCCGGCGCCTCTGGTCCGTTCAGTTTGGCCAGAAGCGCGATCGAGTTTCCCGTACCGCCAACCAAGAATTCCTGCTGCTGGAATTGCACGACCGCCAGGAATCTCTTTTCGCCGAGCGAGAGAGTTTCCGACAATCGCAAGCGGCGCGCCGAGCGGCGTCGATCGAGGCCCTTCCGAACTCGCGTCGCGAGGACGGTGAGCATGCTGCCCACCGCGGACCAAAAACTCTCACCAACGGTTTTACTCATACTGCCCTCTCCCTATGCGGAGATCCTTCCATCCTGCGGCGGGGTGCGGCCGCTCTATCGCGGAGGGTTATCTGTTCCGCAACCGCGCCGCAGGGTCTGGCGCGGGCGAAGCAATGGGATCGCGCTTGAAATCCCGCGGGACGCCTTCGCCACCTCAGCTTCAAGAGACAAGTTCCGTCAGCCGAATGGCCAAGGTCTCTTCCACCACGTCGAATTCTCCCCAAGCGATTAGTTCTCCATTCACGATTACCGGGATGTGAGACCCTTCCTCGTAGTGGGTATCCAGGATGGCGCCCGGCCCCAGGTCAAGGAGTTGCCTGACGGTAAAATGCTGGATCGGGATCTCAACGCTGAGCCTGCACAGGAGTCCCTTCAGGTGATTCCAGCCAGCCTCGGCGCCGGGCGACCGGTCGGCAACAGCTTCGCTACGGCTGAGTTCCATGGTCTTCACCGTTGAACGAGGAACTCAGTGAAGTAAATCTCACGAACACCGAGTTCCGGGGCCCGCTCGCGAAGGGCCGTGGCTAACCGCTCCTTGAGGATTGCCTTTCCGTTGGAAGGCACGAGGGCCCCGGCATTGCAGGGGGTTAAAATCGACAAGATGGTGTCACGGGTGCGCGCAAGCGGCATGGCTGCTTGGGCTGGGTGTCCGTGCTCCTCCGCCTCCCGGTCGAGTCCAAGTTCAATTCCCATTCGAAGGAATCGATCCCCTTCCGCTTCCGCGAGATTCACCACAAACGGATCGAGGTGCATTACGTATTTCGCTTTAGGCTCTGCCTTGGCCTTGTTTTCCGCCCCCGATGCCGAGCGATGAAACAAAAAGCACGCCGCGGCGGTTCCCGAGGCAATAAGCAATGCTGCTGCTACCACGACCGTACGCCACTTGTTGCCGGGCCCTTGACCTGCCGTCACTTCCTGATTAGGCGTCTCATCCATGGCGATATACTAGGGAGCAAGTGGAGAGCCAAAAACTCTCAAGCTTCGGCGGAGGGTGCGGCGCGTGCCGGCGGCGCCGGGAAGTGGTTGCCTATTCAGGGGGTTTTCTGAACGCCTGGGGACGAGTTTATCCGCGGCTGTTCAGCAGATTGTTTCGTTCTCATTCTGCTATTAGAAAAGCCTAATGGAGTGATTCTTAGAACCAGCCTGGGGTTCACTCTTTGCGTTGGGGCTGCAAAGTGTGAACCCCAGCGAAGCACGCTACGAGTCCTTACAATCCGTGTCGATAATCCGCTACAAGCGCTTACTACGGCTGCATGGTGAGCACATCGTTGAGCATCTGATCGGCGGTCGAGATGGCGCGTGCGTTGGATTCCCGAGCCTAAGGTAATGGCGATCTTCGGCCGCCTCAACGGGTTTCGGGACCGGGAAGGGAGAAAGGTGGCGTGTTAGGATGGTTCAGCCGGGAGTTCTTGGGTGGAAAGCTTTTGCCGAGTCTCCACGCAACTACTGACCTTCAGCAGGAGTTTGAGGACGAATGAGGAACATGTCGGTAGCCTGCTGCTGTTCGCGGCGCGCCTGAGTGCGTCGATAGGCGGCAAGTTGGCGTTCGTAAAGGCGCGTAATCACGTCCAGGTTCTGTCGCGCTTCCCGGTATTCGGCCAGTTGCCCTTCGCGTTGCCGGCTCAGACTCTCGATCAGTTGGGCTAGCACCTTGATTCGCTTGAGACGCGAGGCGGAACAGATGACCTGAAATTGAACTTCGGCTCCTGTCATTCCCCGCTGTAGGCCCTTGGACAGAGATCCGGCCTCTTCGATCTGCCCCTGCTTCAGAGCGGCGAGCTGCTTCTGAGTGGTGAATAGTTGAAGTGTGACGACTGCGAGACGCTGTCCCTCGCGCCGTTCATATATGGCACGCAGACGTTGAAGGGCCTTCAGAGGAAAACGAAATGCCATGATGGAACCCCCTACGTTGGAATGGCCTGCAAGGCCGATACGGTCTGGTCAAACGGAGCTTTCTCGTCAGGGCGCTGCTGAAGAAACGAGGTCAACGCCGGCATAATCGCCAGGGCTTGGTCCAGAATCGGGTCGAGACCTCTCTGGTAAGCGCCCACGCGAATCGTGTCTTCGGATGCAGCATAGGCGGCGGCCAGACGACGCAATCGGCCGGCCTTCTCCATGTGGGCACGTGTGCTGACGGCGGGCATGAGACGGCTGAGGCTGTCGAGAATCCCGATGGGCGGAAAATGGGTTTGCAAAGTGAGTCGCCGGTCGAGCACGATATGACCGTCTACGAGCGCCCGGATGGCATCTACCAGCGGGTCCAGTTGGTCATCCCCTTCCATCAAAACAGTGTAAAAGGCGGTAATGCTTCCTCCATTGAAGCGCCCGGCGCGTTCAATCAACTGCGCGAGGAGACTGAAAACCGAAGGCGTATACCCCTTGGCGGTGGGCGGCTCACCGGCTGCCAATCCGATTTCGCGCTGCGCCATCGCAAAACGCGTCAGCGAATCAACCACCAACAGCACCTGCTTGCCGCGGGCGGAGAAGTACTCCGCGACCGCCGTCGCGGTCAGAGCCGCTCGTATGCGCAGCAACGGAGACTGGTCAGAGGTCGAGACCACAACCACTGACCTCTTGCGCCCCTCCACTCCCAGCGTGCCCTCCAGAAAATCCCGCACCTCACGGCCGCGTTCGCCCACCAGGGCTAGCACGGCAAGGTCGGCCGCATTGCCGCGAGTCATCATGCCCACCAAGGTGCTTTTGCCTACCCCGCTACCGCCAAAAATCCCCAGCCTTTGCCCTCGGCCGCAGGTGAGGAAACCATCGATCGCCCGAATGCCCGTCGCCAGCGCCTCTTGGATGGGCAGTCGCTCGAGAGGGGCAGGTCCGGATGCATGTAGAGGTTGACGGTCGCGAGCGCGATAGTCCGGAAGTGAATCAAGTGGCTTTCCTACAGCGTCGATCACTCGGCCTAGCAATTCCTCGCCTACGCGGACGGCAGGTTGGGCGCCCCAGGTCATGATCCGATCGCCGTATCGTATCCCGCCCAGCCTCTCCAACGGCATGGAAAGCACACTCGATCCGCGGAATCCTATCACCTCGCCTGCGGCGACATGCCCCTCGGAGTCCGCGATCTCGCAACACTCGCCGATACAGCAGAATGGGCCTTCGGATTCAACCAGATAACCGATTGCTTTGGTGACGCGGCCGAACCAGCGCTCTGTAGAGCACAAATCGAGATATTGGAAATATGGGGCGAGTTGTTTTGCAGCGTCCATCAGGTTGCCGCCGGGCGTTGAGCCAATAGGTCAAAGAATCCTCGTTCAATCTCTGCCAGTTGAGCCTCCAAGGTAAGTTCCGTTGTCCCCAGGGCCGTTTCCAGAACACATTGTCCCATCCCGAGGGTCGCGTCGCCCAGCAACTCCGGAGCGACGCGATGCCCCCCCTGGTTCGAAAAGAAATCGTGCCACGCATAGACATGATCGGGATGGACCCTCAAACGCACACTGGTGCCGGCACCGATTTTATCGAGCGCCACACGCACCACCCCGGCGAGCAATAAGGGGTCGACTTGCACTTCCCGATGCAGAATCTTACGCGCGATCCCGATGGCGAGCTTAACCACTTCGGCCTCCACATGGCTAAAGTAATTCTCACGATCGCGCGCAAAGTCCTGCAGGGCCTTGGCCAAGACCTGGCGCTCGGCGGCAATCTCCTGCTCGAATCGGGATCGGGCTTGCGTTTCACCCTCCCTGATCCCAACCGCGAGGGCTTGCTCCTCCTTTGCTCGCACTTCGTCCTCGTTAAAGGTAGTTTTTTGAGAGGGACTCGATTCACGAACGGCTTGCGGGTCAGCATTGGGATTCGGGGCAGTCGGGTCTCCGTTTCTGCCTCCTTGCTCAGCTCCTTCACCCATCGCGTCCAGCACGGCACGATAGACATAAGGCTGAATTGTGGGCGGCACAAGTTCGTCAACCGCAACCTGGAACCTAGACCACATAGGCATCTTCTCCACTACTCTTCAAGGCAATCTTGCCGTCTGCCTCGAGCGTGCGCGCCAAATTCACAATCTCCTGTTGCGCTTGCCGCACCTGACTGGAACGAACGGGGCCGAGAGCTTCGATGTCCTCCTTCAACATTTCCACGGCGCGCGAAGACATGGATTTGTAGAAGTGATTTTTCAAATCCTCGGATGCGCCCTTCAGGGCCGTCGCTAATGTTCTTTTATCTGCCTGGCCCAGCACCTCACAAATGGCGGCCTCCGGAACCGTGCTCAGGTCTTCAAAAGCAAACATCAGGTCCCGGATGGCCAGCGACAGTTTGGGGTCTTGCTGCTCAATGCTGGAGAGGATCTGATCGCTGTATTTCCGGTCCACACTAATGAGCATCTCGGCGACTGCACTCACGCCTCCGTAGGCACGCCGGCTCTGTTCGCCCGCCAAGGCCAGCTTCTTATGCAACACCGCCGAAATTCTCTTCACCATGTCGGTGGAGAATTGTTGCATCACCGCCAGCCGACGGATGGCTTCGGCGCGCAGTTTTTCCGGCAATAGGACCAGCAGGGAAGTCGAGGCGCGGGCCCCAAGATGAGCCAGTAACAGTGCGACGGTCTGAGGGTGCTCGCCTTCTACAAACTTCGCCAGTTGCTCCGGATCCGCCTTGCGCAGCGTGTCGAAACGCAGAGCGTTGGTCTCCTGCGTTTGCAAAACTTGTCCCAGCAGCGCATTCGCGCCTTCCTTTCCGAATGCCTTGACGAGTAATTGGGTGGCATACTGCTGCCCGCCTTGGGCGAGATAGTCTTGAGTCAGCGACAAGCGGTGATACTCCTGAAGGACGTGAGCTGCCACCTCGGACGAGATAGAAGAGAGTTGAGCGATTTCCGCCGTAAGCTGCTGGATCTCGGTCATATTGAGGTGCCGGAAGACCTCGCTAGCCACGTCATCACCCAAGAGGACTAGCAAGATTGCTGCCTTGCGGATTCCTGTCACGCCCGGACCGTCCAGGTGCGACCGGCTTCTGCGACTTCCTACCAGCGCTGCCACGGGAAGAGCCTCTGTCATGCTTCTACCTCACCTTGCCGGACCCAGTTTTGGATCAAACGGCTTGCGGCTTCAGGGTTTTTTTTGATTCGTTCAACCAACTGGTTCTTGAGCACTACGGTTCTCTTGACCTCGGTGTTTATTTCGGTCAACTCCCCTGCTCCCTCGCCTCCTCCCGTTTCCACGGTTAGCTCACTTTGCGGCGTCTCACCTTTACCTAGGGCCCTTTGCTGCCGGGTTCCAGGGGGAAGTTGCGGTTGCTCAACCGCCAAAGCGGCCACGATCTGTCTCTTTACAGGCCGCAGGACCATGAGGTAAATCAACAGGAATAAAACCGCTAAGCCCGCGTAGCGGACCGCACCTATCCATTCCTGGATAAGCGGAGCAAGGCGCTCCGTCAGGTTGGGCGGCGGGCCGGGGACAATCGCGGCGAACGAAACATTCTGGACAGAGAGGTGATCACCCCGGGCGGAATCAAAGCCAATTGCCGCCTTCGCGAGTTCTTCGATCTGCTTCATCTCCTCCGGTGATCTTTTGCGACGACTCTCCGTTTTCGCGCCGCCTTCGGATTTGGTCTCTGTAGCGTCATCCACTAGGACTGCGACGGCGATGTTTTTGATCGCTCCCGACGGCTGAACCACATGGCGGACCGCCTTGCTAACCGCGTAGGTCTTGCTTTCACTCCTCTGGCCTGTTTCCTCGGGCGTGCTGTGCGCCGCTGCGGCGGAAGTTCCTTTGGCGCTCGAGTCGGGCGCGTTGCTGGGCGTGCCGGGGATTCCCTGCGGGTCCGACTCTGAAGATTGATCCTGGGAGACCTGTGACGTTATCACCACCGAACTGTTCGGATCGTAGGTTTCCTGTGTGCTTTCGCTGCTCGCCAGATCATTTTCCACCGTGACACTGGCCCGTAGCCCCTCGCGTCCTACTAAGGGCGCCAGGGTTGAAACCAGCTTCTCGGTCAAGCGGTTCTCTATTGCCTCAACTTCGTCGTGGTCCATCCCTTGTGTGTGTCTTCCCGACAAGATTGGGATGTTGCCGTCGGCATCAATCACTGTAACGTACTCCGGCGGAAGGTTGTCCACCGCGCTGGCCACCAGGTAAGTTATGGAGCGGATGGCGCTGTCCGCCAGCCTGCCTTCACGCAACTTGACCACTACGGACCCTTTGGCCTCACGTTCGCGCTCGCTGAAGAGCGAGTCGTGAGACATAACCAAGTGGACGCGCGCGGACTGCACTTGCCGAATCGCCCGGATGGTTCGTTCCAGCTCTCCTTCAAGCGCCCTCTGGTAGTTCACCTTTTCCGCAAAGTCGCTTCCGGCCCAGTTGGGTTTGTCGAACAGTTCCAGGCCCAACCTTCCGGTTTGCGGCAATCCCTGCGAAGCCAATTCCAGCCGCACCGAGTCAACCTTGTCGGCCTGAACCCGCAAGCTCGCTCCATCGCTTGAGATTTCGTAGGGAATATTCTCAGCAGCCAGGGTTCGAGCGATGAATTGTGCCTCCTCAGGCTGAAGCCCCGAGTAGAGCGGTTTCATATCGGCCCTGCCGATCAGGAACACGAACCCCGCAAGGCTCGCGACGACCAGAGCCGATCCGCCTGCCAGCGTGATTTGCTGCTTTCGACTTAGCCCCCACAGATACTTTTGGATCTGGTCGAAAGCCTCTTTAAAGCGCAACGCCATACCTCACCTATTAGAAAGCCGTTCCTGAGACGTCCCGGTACGCCTGGACGATCTTATTGCGGACTTGCATCATGAGTTGAAAGGAAAGATTGGCCTTCTCAACCGCAATCATTACCCGATGGATGTCCTCGCCCTGCCCGCTCAGCAGCCCCGCGATTTGTTGGTCGGCGTCGGCGTGGAGTTTTTCGATGTGGTCGAATGCCGTCTGGAGCTGGGTTGCGAAACTCGATCCCCCATCGGTCGCCTTCTCAGTCCCGACTCCGGCTGTAGCCTGGCCAAGCTGAGAAACTCCTGAGATCGGACTGCCCATCGCGCACCTCCAATTAGCTAAGGACCTCAAGCGACGTGCTGATCATATTCTTGGTCGCCTGCATGGCGGCGACATTGACCTCATACGATCGAGCCGCTCCCATCAGGTTCACCATTTCCTCAATAGGATTGATGGCGGGGTAAGACACGTACCCTCGGCTGTCTGCGTCCGGGTGCGCCGGCTCGTAGAGCTGCACGCGAGGCGTCGAGTCGGCCACTACACGCGTCACCTCCACTCCCTGGGCAAATCGATCGCTGAATCCCGAGAGGACTCCGGCAAATCGACTGCCTCCGGCCTGGTGGGTTTTGAAGACGACCATTTGCCGCCGGTAGGGTCCGCCTTTCGCCGTTCGAGTGGTTTGCGCGGTGGCCAGATTACTGGCCAGCACTTCTGCCCGTTGCCGCTCGGCTGTGAGTGCCGACCCACTGATATCCAGAACTCCCAAGAGGTTCATGTTCCTAGCTCCCTTCTTTGACCGCAGCAGATATCCGTTGGAATTCCTGCCTCAGCAACTCCACTCCGAGGCGAAACTGCAACTGCGTCCTCAACAGCAGGAGGCCTTCGCGATCCAGGTTAACGTTGTTCCCGTCCGGGCGCACAATCAGGCCTGAAACTTCAAACACGCGCGGCTTCGTGGCCGTATCCCCGGCTTGGACCAGAGCGCGACGCATCTCGCCCTCAAAGTTAATGTCGCGAGTCCGGTAACGCGGCGTCTCCACATTGGCCAGGTTGCTGGCAATCAGCCGTTGCCGAAATGCCGCCAGGTCCAAATACTGGCAGAGTTGCTCCATTCGGCTCATAGGGTCCTCTTGGGCGGAAGTCCGAAATCGCGGATCTTGTTGCGCACCGTCCGAAGGCTCACCCCGAGGATCTCTGCGGCGCGCGTCCGGTTGCCCCCGGTCGACTCGAGAGTCCTCTCCAGAAGTTGCCTTTCCATGTCTCGCAGAGTTGCACCCTGGGCGGGCAATCGGGCGGGTGAGGGGTTCTTCTCTGTTACGTCCTTGCTCTCCAGAGCTTCGAGACCTGCCACCGGGTTGCGCGAAAGGACCAGAATTCGCCGAACCACATTCTCGAGTTGCCTCACATTCCCCGGCCAGTCGTATTCCGTCAGGTGGCGGACAAGATCGTCGGTAAACTGCACAGCGCCCTGCCGCGGCGCGTATTTTCGTATGAAATGCTTGACCAGCTCAGGAATATCCTCCCGGCGTTCGCGCAGCGGAGGTAAGGTGAGGGGCACAACGTCCAGCCGGTAGAAGAGGTCAGCGCGGAATCTGCCTTCCTCGACCAGGGAAGGCAGGTGTCGATTCGTGGTGGCGATGACACGCACATCCACGCGCCGTGGGCGCGTGTCGCCCAGCCGGTCGACTTCACGTTCTTGAAGTACCCGCAAAAGCTTGGGTTGCAGACTGATCGGCATCTCGCTGACTTCGTCGAGAAGCAAGGTCCCACCGGAAGCAAGTTCGAACTTGCCCGAGCGCGTAGCCACCGCCCCGGTAAACGCGCCGCGGACGTGTCCGAACAACTCACTTTCCAAGAGGGTCTCCGGGAATGCCGCGCAATTTACAGCCACGAAGGGATAATTCCGGCGCGGGCTGGTCCGGTGAATGAACTGCGCGAGCAGTTCCTTGCCCGTCCCACTTTCGGCCATAATCAGAACGTCTGCGTCGCTCTTGGCCACTTGGCAGGCGCGCTCGATCAGCTCGTGCAGGGATGCCGAGTGGCCCACGATCCCTTCCGGATGCGTTCCCATTACGCTTGTCGTGGCATTCCCCAACACCCGCGCCACGGACTGCCTTAATTGTTCGAACGATACCGGCTTGACCAGATAATCGCAGGCCCCTTGCTGCATGGCGAGCACTGCCTCGGGCACGTTTGCGTAAGCGGTCAGAAAAATGACGGCGGTTTCGGGCGCCAAGGAGCGGACGCGCTGCATAACTCCCATCCCGTCGCCGTCCGGCATTCGCATGTCCGTGATCACCAGCGGACAGGGAGCGGAACGAAACCGTTCCATTGCCTCGTGCGTTCCCGCAGCGGTCGTCACTTCCCATCCGTGCCGCGTGAAGTTCGCCTCCAGTGCGGCGCGCATTGATGGCTCGTCATCAACAACCAGAACTCGATTCATCTACAGCTCCTGTCCACGAGCGGCGGTGCGCCGCTGCCCGGCAATACGGCTTACGCCGCTAATAAGAGATCCCGCGGAGCGGGGGGCTTCTCGACGACGCCAGGGTGGTTTACCACCTCTGACCGTGGAAAACTCAAAGTGAAAGCTGTCCCTTTTTCGGAATCGCTCTCGACCGAGATCTTTCCCTGGTGTTGCTCCACAACCTTCTTTGCCAGCGCCAGGCCTAGCCCGGGGCTCCCGGCGATAGTGGTGAAGCCTGCTTCAAAGACCCTGGCCAAATGCCGTGACGGAATCCCCACCCCGTGGTCGCGGAAGACCACGCGTACCGGCAACTCCTCCGGTGTATCGCCGCACTGCACCGAGACCCGCAGTACGCCGCCGCCCGACATGGCGCGAAATGCATTTAACGCCAGGTTGACGAACACCTGCTGGAGGCGATGTGGATCGGCGCGCAGCAGAATCTCTGATTCCGTGGCACTGAAGTCCATGCGAACGCCGCGCTGCCGGGCCAAGGGTTGGAGGAAATCCATCGTCTGGCCAAGCAGGTTCACAAGGTTGACGGACGACAACTCCGAGCGCGGCTCGCTGTGGAACTGCAAGACATTGTTGACGGTTGCTGACAATGTCCGTAACCCTGATTGCATCTGCTCCACCCATTTGTGGAGGACCGGCCGCTTCTCGGTGGCATCGGCCAGAAGGCCTGCGAAGAGTTCCAGGCTTCCGAGGGGGTTTCGGATCTCGTGGGCGAGCAACATTGCCATCTGCGCTAGGTCCTGAGTGCGCCGGGCAGCCTCCCTTTCTTTCTCAAGCCGCTTGCTCTCTGTGATGTCACGAAGGATGAGAATCCACTCGCCGGCGGATTCTTCGTTGCCGCTGAGTGGCGTCCGAGACACGGCAAGAAAATGCTGCCCATCTTGAGCATCCACAGGCCACTCCTGCTCGGCGCCTGCGGCCGTCAAACTGGAGGTCAGCTCGAGCTTCTCAATGACTTTCCTTGCTACGCCCAGGGCCGTCTGCCTCGCGGCTTGAGGTGTTCCCAACAGGCTAAGAGCGGCAGAGTTTGCCAGTTTTAATTTGTGCTCCCCATCAACGACCAGAACACCGCACGGCAGACATTCCAAAGTGCGGCTCAGGTGAGCTCTGATTCGCTTGTTTTCCTCGAGGCTCTGGTTCAAATCTCGATTGGCCCGCTCCAGTTCCCGCCGCAACCGCGCAACCTCCGCCTGCAATTGGGTATAAAAGCTCTCCAGGGAATCTGCCACATTCGCGAAGGAGCGGAATGCATCCGCCAGCGATCGCTTGGTCGAGCGTTGGCGCATCGGACTACCAGGTTTCAGGAGGGGCCTTTCTGGCCGGGTCTCAGGAAAAGTTTGCATAACGCAGGTGGCAGTTGCATGAGAAGTGCCATCTCGCGGGCTGCAATCTAAGTTTGTTCAAAGATTGATAGGTCGATGTGCTCCGAACGAAGGACTGCCGAGGTCTCCGACAAAATGAAAGCGCGCTCAATCACGTGTTTCAGTTCGCGAACATTTCCCGGCCAGGCGTGGGCTTCCAGCGCCTTGCCCACCTCGCGGGGGATCGACTTACTGGGGAAAGAGGCCTTACGACAAAATGATTCGAGAAAATGAGCGGCCAGAGTGAGGATATCCTCCCGTCGTTCCCGCAGCGCTGGGAGCTTGATGGGAAAGACGCACAGTCTGTAGTAAAGAGCCTGGTTGAACTGTCGTTCCGCCAGCGCCTTCCCCAGATCCAGGTTTGTGGCTGCAATGACCCGCACATCCACCCGGAACACATCCGGGCTTCCCAAGCGTTGGACTTCCCCCTCCTGTAGGAAACGCAGTAACTTTCCCTGCATACCCGGAGGCAGGCCTCCGACTTCGTCCAGGAAGAGCGTTCCACCCTGCGCCGCATGAATACGTCCCAGTCGGGACTGGAAGGCTCCGGTGAACGCCCCCCGGCTATATCCGAACAACTCAGACTCGAGAAGAGATTCTGGAATTGCGGCGCAGTTTATAATGATAAAAGGTTGCTGCCCACGTGGGCCCAGCGTGTGAATGGCCCGCGCCATCAGTTCCTTGCCCGTCCCTGTCTCACCCGTAATCAGGGCCGTCGTATCACGGGGGATTATCAGCCGGGCCAGACGACAGGCCCGCTGAATTGTTGCGCTCGATCCGAGTATTCCCGGCAGTGGCTCTGGCGTTTTGGCTGATGTTGACAACCCCTGCACAGCGTCACCGCCGCACCGTTGGCTCCCCTCCCCGCTTGGTGAAGGAATCGAGAAGCCGCCCCCAGGCTTCTCAGCCGCCTCCTCTGCGCCGGGGAGTTCCAAGCGCAAGGCTTCAGGCTGTGCGAGTCTCTCCCGGAGAGAGCGTTCCTCAATTTCCGAGTCAAGCAGCAGCACCTGAACTTGTGGATGACGCGCCTTAACAATCTCCACCAATTCCGACACTTCGAGGTCAGGCAACCACCGATCAAGCAAAAGCGCTCTTACTGCGCCGCCCTCGACCAGCGATAGTGCTTCGGCCCCCCCCATCGCTTCCTCAACGGTCCATCCCTGGGCTCGCAGCCGTCTGAGAGTCCGCTCCCGCAGTTCCTTGTCGGCGCTCGCCACAATCGCCGAACTCGGAATGCGGCTTGCCTCTCGATAATTCCCTTGGCTCATTGACTGCCCCAATCGCAGGCATTATAAGGTTGGGATAGTTAGAGGGACGTTAACTACTAATTAGACTTTTCTAGTCTCGAAGCCAGTATCTGGAGGTGTAGCTTGCTTCGCGGACCGCGGGAAATGTTCCAGCGAGTTTTCGGGCTACCGTTTCCGGGTCCGCTGTTCAATCTCATTCGCCAGACCGGCCGTTCCCCCCTTGGGATCCCGCCCTGTATGACTTGAATAGCTGGACCAGACCCTCTGCGTGTACCAGTGATTGCTGGATCGCCCTGCGATAGTCTTGCGCATCGCAGTCAAGGAGGAGGGCCAATTCAAGCGTCCCACGCAGGGAAGTCAGTATCTGGCTCAGTTGATGGAGAAAGGCTCCGGTCGGATCATTCTCCGGCTGCGAGGTATCCGCCGAGTCATGACCGGCAGGGCAAGGAAGAGATCCGCGGGCGGACGAGGCGGACAGTGATTCGCAGTCCTGAGGGCTCCGCCATTTCTCTTGACCAGGTCTCGGCGGAGGTTCCACGCTGTTCATTGTCTTTCCTCCCGTGTCCCTAGCTCATAACCGACGTTTCGGACTGTGTGAATGAGTTTGTGTTCGAAGCCCTGATCAACCTTCTTGCGCAAGTAATTGATATAAACATCCACCACATTCGTCATGGTGTCGAAGGAGAAATTCCAGACGTGTTCGATGATCATGGCGCGTGTCACCGACCGTCCGGCATTGCGCATCAGGTACTCGAGCAAGGCGAATTCTCGGGGCGTAAGATCGATGCGCCGGCCGGCTCGTCTGGCCACCCGCTCCGCGCGATCCAATTCCAGGTCCCCTACGCGTAGAATGATGTCAAACGACTTCGGATTTCGCCTCAGTAAAGCTCGAACACGTGCGGCTAGCTCGCTGAAGGAAAACGGCTTCGTTAAGTAGTCGTCCGCCCCCAGGTCCAAACCCTTGACTCGATCTTCGACCCGCACGCGACCGGAGAGAATCAGCACCGGTGGGGAAGGCTTTCGTTTGCGAACGTACTTCAACACCTCTAATCCATCGACTTTGGGAAGCAGCAAATCCAAGATGATTAAGTCAAAGCTGGCTGCTTCAATCAGCGCTTGAGCCTCTTCACCGTCTGCCGCGACATCCACCGCATACTGTTCCGATTCCAGGCCTTTCTTCACGAAGCTAGCTACAGCTTTGTCGTCTTCGACAACCAGAATTCGCACGCATTTTGCCTCGGGATGGTCTACAAGTTATTAATTCGGCACTACTCTCCAATTCCGTCCTCATTAACCACTTATTACATCGGCTGAAAAACTGGAGGGATTAAGAAAAGATTGGATCTAGGCCTATCTTGCCGGGTGGGTTAAGGTGGAGATTAAAGCCGCGTGGTTGGGATTCCGATTCTCATCCTGAGAGGGGTACGGACCCCGTTGGCGCTAGCTCGAAGATCATCTTTGGGACTCTGAGGAGGTGCTTGCATGGAAGCCGCTCATGTTTGCGCCTCTTTTACCCAAGGTGCTGGTGGTTGATGACGAGGCGCCGGTTTGTGAATTCCTGAAGGTTGCGATCGCACCCAAGGCGTCGAGCGTGGCAGTTGCAGAAAACGCCGCGACGGCTTTGGAGGCTATCGAGCGGGGGAATTTCGACATCATTCTCTGTGACATCTTTATGCCGGGACGCTCGGGCTTGGAACTGCTGTCGCTGGCCCGGCAGTCGAAATGGGACGTCGCGTTCATCCTGACCACCGGTAGAGTTCACGTCAACCAAATCATCGAAGCCTTGCACCTGGGGGCAAGCGATTTTCTTCTGAAGCCCTTTACGCTCGAGACTTTAGACCAGTCCATCTTCCGAGCCTTCCGCCTGCTGCAAAGGGAGCGCGAATCCCGCGCCTACCGTACCTCGCTTGAAGCCAGCATCGAGCGACGCACGCGCGATTTGATGCGGGCATTGCACGAAGTGGAGGAAAACTACCAGATTCCTAACCACTCGGCACTGGCCGCGAATCGCTTTCTTCCTGCAATTCTTTCCGCCTATGCTTGGGGGGTTTGTGTTTGCGGCTCTCCTGACGTCGCGTCGGCGGCGGAGACCCGAGGTCTCGACGCGCCTGCCGCTTGACTTCCTTGCTGGCTTGGAACCGCTGTTGCTTTCTTCGACTCATCGAACGTCATCCGCCGGCTGCGCGTCTAATCTTCGGATCCTTCACTTTTGAACCATCAAGGGCACAAAAACGCCACAAGAAATCGGCTGCCCCGGACCGTTCACGTGAGCACCGCAACAACCAGGCAAGCCCACCTCGCTCCGGTTCGTTCTTTATGAACCTCAACGACGGCCTTGACCTCTCGTGCGTGCCTGGAAACGCCTTGCCCGGGACTCCCGCTGCTGAGATAGAAGTAAGCCTCTGTCCTCGCAAGCGGATGAGCCTTGTTCGCCCATTGTAGCATGCTCCCGCGTCGCCGTTCAGTTGCGTTCTGTGCCGCCATCCGCGTTTCCAGCTCAGGGGCCACCTTGTACTCCGAACGTTCGTGCGGAAACGCGGCCGGGGCATAGGATTGCAGCTCGTTAGAATCTTCAATCAATCCCCGTGCGCACGCTTAAGAGCAACACCAAGAGAACAATCAATATAGTTTCCATGTCTTACCTCCGTTGTAAGAGGAAGCTGCTGAACTCATCCAAACCGCAGCCCTCTTGTTTTCCACTCGCAACATCATCATGAGCGCGAAGACGGCGGCTGTCTGCCCGATTGTGGCCACGTGGTAGAGCACTTGTGCACGCCCCGGATTGGCTGAGGGCACGAGAGCCTCGTTGCGGTCACGGTGACTCATTTTGACCAATGCAATGAGCAAGACATTACAGACAGTGGGAAGAAAGACGGACAGAATCTAAGTGCATAACGTTCTCACGGCAGAGGGAATTTCGTGAACAAAGTTGGTTTTCTGGACATTCTTGATGCAGGGAGGTTTCAATGAATCTAAGTCTGGCGGATCCGAAGCTGATTGTCATCGCCGTCGCGGTGATTCTGATCATCGCGGTGCTTGCTTGGCTGTACCTGCGAAAACGCAGGAGTACAACGGCAGGCCTGCGGCATAGATTTGGGCCTGAGTACGAGCGGGCTGTGCGCGAGCATGGATCAGAACGAAAAGCAGAAGCGAAATTAACGGATCGCGAGAAGCGGGTTGAAAAGCTGAACATTCGCGATCTTGATGCGATGGAACGTGAACGTTTTTCGAAACGGTGGGAGTCCGTACAGTCTCGTTTTGTCGATTCCCCAAAGGGGGCAGTCACAGAAGCCGATGACCTGGTGTCCTCTTTAATGAAAA